>Ga0209697_10000029_pt1 | contig 199901 bp, 176 predicted proteins | sample AliMusrvi5mmetaG_FD_184115 | JGI IMG/M metagenome (GOLD analysis project Ga0209697, IMG submission 184115) | Freshwater lake bacterial and archeal communities from Alinen Mustajarvi, Finland, to study Microbial Dark Matter (Phase II) - Alinen... | ecosystem: Environmental > Aquatic >... | reverse complement strand
TAAAATGTACGTATAAATGTAATACGTGCACGCGAAAAAGGCAAGAAAAAAGCACGGTTTTTCAACTAAACCATGCTTATGGGGTTGTTTTTTTGGCTTAAAGTGTGTGCTTTATCCGATTTTCAGGAGAGTAACAATCAACTGGAATGATCTTATCGTAAGGCGAAAAGACATCGAACGATTTGAAGCATGGGCAGCAGAAGAATCTGGCCAACCTGACGAAAAATCACCCCACGAGCATTCTTGCGTTACCATAGCTGCTATGGTTGACGCTTGGGACTCAATCATTATTAAAAAAGAGATGCCAGTAGATATACCGGATATACCAGGAAAAAAACTAAGCGGAATATCGGCGAAAGTATCCTTTAAACAAGCGGTTAGAGCGTACTTGCATCACAAGCACAAAATTCCAGTCTCCGAAGAGAAGATCAAAAAGGGTGAAAATATCCACAAATTTAGTCCAGAGACCATAAAACAAATGGGTGCACTTCTTAATGCCTGCATAACACCCGCTCAATGGAAAGCCCTCTTCGAAGAAAACAATTCAGGCTAAATCCTATAGGGATTACGGGAAGCGAGTTTTTGCCGACCTTCCGCAAAATTTTTATATTGGTATATTTCAACAGGTTATATTCATCGCTGAATTTATTTTTCTTTGTCTGCACTTTTTTGTTCACGTACTCTCTCCCCTCCGTTTTCCCTAACTTCCAGCGTCCAACAGTCGCCCATACAGGAAGCATCCCTCTTCCTTTCTGTATGTTTAACTATCCGTATTTTCATATCATTTTAATGCGTCCCGGAAGCTCCGGCATGAAATCCTAACCCTTCCCGTAATCGACAAATCCTCCATAACTTTCTAGAATACAAGGCATATTGATCATGCGCATGGTCTCAACCATGAAAGCTACCAGGGAAAGAGGAAGGCCACCTCAATCCTGGATAGCAGGAGAGTTAAAAGATGGAAAATTTACAGGAAGTTTTACGGAAGATTGTCAGTGAAGAAATCAGCAAAGCTTTATCCCTTGTTAAACCTGAGAGTGACTTGCTTAGCCGAAAGCAAGCCGCAGAATATTTGGGGATCAAATCAAACACACTTGCGGTATGGGCAGTTAAAGGCATCGGCCCTGCCCCAATTAAGATTGGCAGGCGTGTTATGTACAAACGTATAGGGCTAAATGAATATGCAAATCTGAACACTATGCCACGATAAGGAGGCGGCTATGAAAGAAAAAATAATGCCGCTGATGGCGGACCAGGCACAAGCAGCGGCAATTGAACAAACTTCTAATAATTCTAATGGGAACACTAAGCATTACCACGCAGAATGTCTAGTCTCTTTAACCCTTTACACAAAAGAGAATGGCAATCTAACCAAGACTATTTCGCTTGATGATTCAGGGCACGTCGTCAAGAACTCAAGTGAATGCTGGATGGCAAACGGAACTGCTGAAACAATCACAATGCCGTTTGCTGAACTTCCAGCCTTCTTTAACACCGTAAAACAGAATCAGGCAGTGGGATGGGGTACTCACTTTGGGCGTCTATCGAAAATCGTTTCACAAAAGCAAATGCAGGTCAATGCCCAGCCCGACTGCATAACTCGAAGCAAAAGTAACTTTAGTTACCCTGAGGGGAAAGCAGGAGTTCTTCTGCTTGATAATGACTCTGGTATGGACAACCTACAAATCATTTCAGTAATCGAAAGCATCGTTCCAGGATTCGACAAGGCGGCAAAAATCATCAAGCCTTCTGTATCTGCAGAATTGATCAGGAAATCAACAGGGGAGGCATTACCAGGAAAGAACAACGCCCATATTTATGTTCTCGTCAAAAATGCCGCTGATATTCCTCGGTTTGGGAAAGTTCTGCATAAGAGGTTAATCTTTGCTGGCTATGGTCGTGTTGAATTCTCCAAAGATGGCAAAATACTAATACGGACCCTCGTTGACCAATTTGTTCATAGCCCAGAGCGGTTAGACTTTGCAGCACCACCAATCCTCATTGGAGACCTTGAACAGCGGCTTCCGGAAATTCAATATCTGCCTGGTGATGCTTTGGACAGTAGCATGCTACTGGATCTAAATGAAGTCGAGTTGATTCAGTATGAAAAAATTGTAAGAGATCTCCGAAAAGGTGCTGAGAAGGAGGCTCACAAAATCCACGAAAAGTATATCTCGGAGGAGGGAAAAAAAATAGCCAAAACTCAAAATATTTCCATCGATTCCGCAAGACAAATTGTCAGGGATCGAACGAATAATATTTTGAGTGGTGATGATGTTCTTACCTTCGATGATGGTGTTTCCGCTACAGTTCGTGAAATCCTGAAAGATCTTTTAAAATTCAACTTTAAGACTATGCCTTATCCTGTTGGGCACGAATACGGGGGGGAGCGTAACAAGGCAATATTGTATGCGAACATAGATACTGGTACTCCAATAGTTCACAGCTTCAAACACGGTGGACAAATTTTTAGATTGCTTTACGATTTTCACGATTTGAAAGCAATGTTTGAACGTAAGGGCGCCAACCTGGAGAATTGGGCGGCCTTGATTGCAAATGGGCATGTGAGTGATGAACAATCAGAAGAACTGATTAATATTGTTCATAAACAAAAGGAGATTGGCTTAAAAACCTTACGGAAAAGCCTCAAAGATGCGCTAACAACAAGAAACAAATCTGATCAATTATTCACATCAGAATATCAAACATCTGAACACGCTTACTTGAATCTCCAATACGGCTGTGCATTAATAGGCGGCAAGGCCGTTGTGCTGGAAGAATCCTATGATGAAGAAGTGAGCTCTTGGGTGCTTAAGCTTCATAATCCAAGAGAACTAGGAGTTTATCTCTCAAATGAACGAATCCCAAAAAAAGATGGCGAAGGAACCGAGCCTATTTTCCCAGTTTGGTTGAACTCACCTGACCGAAACACCTATGAAAACATAGTATTTCGCCCTGATCCAAAAATCTATAGATCTGGGCCGAGAATAATTCAACAACGAAGGACATACAACCTTTGGCAGGGCTTTTCAGTGGCACCTATCAAAGGCAACTGTGCTCTTGTCCTTGACCATATTAAGTGTATATGGTGCAGTGACGACGAGGAGATGTTTAGCTATGTTCTTGATTGGTTGGCGAACATGTTTCAACATCCATATCGGCAGGGAAAAACTGCGATTGTGTTGCGATCTGGGCAAGGTGCCGGTAAAAATATCATTGCTGAAGATGTTATTGGAACGTTATTTGGTACTCATGCACTGATCGCTACCCGAAAGGAGGATTTTCTTGGCAAGTTCAATAGCTTGCTCGGGCAATCTGTATTCGTCTATGCCAACGAAGCAGTTTGGGCAGGCGAGAAAGAAAAACAGGGTACACTTAAGGCATTGATTACAGACAGGTATTTAACAGTTGAGAAAAAATATTTAGATAGCTTCAAATTTCGCAATTGTACTCACATCCTTTTCGCCTCAAACGATTCGTATGTTGCGCCTGCCGATATTGGGGACAGGCGTTTTGTGTACCCAAATGTTTCGAACCACCGTGAGGGTGATTCAGCATATTTTACTGAGCTTGGCAAACAGATCAATGATGGAGGTTGCTCAGCATTTCTATATGAGATGTTAAACAGGGATCTCACGGGTGTTGATTTAACCAAACTCCCGAAAAAACAGGGTGCTCAGCGGACAATAGATTTTCTGCAAACAATGCCTCCACACGTCGTTTTTTTATATGACTTGCTGTCAGACGAGTATTTTGAGGCGTATTTGAATGAAGTTGCTTTCATAGATCAATTGGGAAAAACCACATCAAACCTCTGGGACGAAGGTGGATGGAGAGTTTCAAAAGAACTTTTCCACCAAATGTATTTGATTTTTTGTAAGAAAAATCACAAATCATACCCTGAAGTCAAAGCAGTCTTGATCAAAAAAATCAGAGCAGATATACCCGGTATATTGTCGGACACAAAATCTTCAGACGGTGAAAATAGGGTTAATTGCCTTAAATTTCTTCCATTTTCTGAAGCTCGCGATCTTTTCGAGAAAAAGACTAAACTTGCTTTCGATAGTAGGGAATGACACATGCCTGGGGTGAGGCCGGACATGTCCGGCCTCACAAACAATGCCCGAACAGCGCAAACCCTTATGAATGCTGGGCGCGTCCACCCTGTCCACCCTGTCCACCTCTTTTAATATTATTTTTTAAAAATTGAAAAATAATATAGAAGGAAAAAGTGAATCATAAAAACTTTTTTCAGTTTTTTAGGGTGGACATGCCGGCCACCCCGGACATCATCCACAATATCACCAAGATAGCAGATTTAAGAGGGTGGACACCCAAGCATCTATGCCGGACATGCCGGACACCCTCGGTTTTTTCCCTCCCCTCCAATTATTGTAGTCTTCAACAACTGATATTTTCTTTATTTCTTCAACAGTTATCCATTTATTCTATCTCGTAATTGTGGTAACCTTAAATAGTTAGGAGAATAACATAACCCCGCCAACGAACTAAAAGGAATGTGAAACATGTGGACAGATGAACGCAGGCAGCGTCAAGCTGAGAACGTCCGGAAGACGAAAGCATGGACTCGGTCAACAGGACCCCGCTCGGAACAAGGGAAGACTCGAAGCGCCATGAATTCAACAAAACATGGCTTGCGTGGCGGCATCTTCCGGCAAGCTGCCAACCTCCTGGCCCAGGGCAACAAGCTACTGAAGGAACTTCAATGAACGATCTTCAATCCATGCCTGATTTGAGCGTGGCGACCAAACAGCTCGAAGAGCTTCAGAGCGCCATCGCCGCTGGCAACTATAGCGCCATACAAGAAATCCTTCTCCATCAAGCTCTCACCCTTCATAGGGTCGGCATGGGCTTCATTGAGCAATCGTCAAGCATGGGTCCTTTCTCAGTCAAACGGGCTTGCATTGACCTAGGCCTCCGCGCCTTGGGGCAATCTCAGAAGACAATGGTCGCAATGAAGATGATTGGGCGGTAGTCGGATTTCAAAAAAAAATAACATAACTCAAAAAAGGATCATCCATGACCAAAGCAGATGTTTTTATCCAGATCATTTCCGAAGTAACAGGTGCGCCAAGACAAGAAGTATCTGATCTTCATTCCAACATCATGAAGGCACACCCTGATCAAAATTGGGATAAAATAATTCCAGACAATGAAATAGATGAATTATTTAAGGGCTTGAGGGCCGAGGCACCTGGCATCCTCGCTTGGCTCATGAAGGGTGCAATGCAGGTTGACAGCCATGAAAGTGGCAGTTGCCATTAACAGGCAGATGGTGGACTTGCAGCAGCACGTAAGAGAAAGAAAGCCTGATCTAAAATAGCCGATGCTTTACACCAAAGGCAGGGTCATTCTTTAACTTCCGCTAACGTCAATGTTAATGCAGAAGTTCAAGAACTGACATAACATACTGAGCACTTCTATTGATCTCAGAATTACTACCCACACTCAAGTATAGAGGAAGTCCTTTGCTGGTGGTGCGATCTGCGCCATCCGTGACGCGCAAACAGCCGCGCACCACAGAAGTCTCCAATAGCCCTGCCCAGATACCTAGAGTGTTAATCCACCCTCAGCTTAACTAGGTACAGAATTCGAGTACTCATACTGTACAGTGTTTACAGACAAAGTGTGCAAATGCAAGGGCATTTGCGGGGAAGTGTGTGTCGCTCCAGAACTTACGCTCCTAACCACTTACAGAAACAGCGCCCAGCCAGCCTAATTTGTTTTGTGTTGTTTGTCTGGCTGGGCTGGGCTAGTTTGTGGGCGATACAGCCGCCCAAAAAAACAGTAATAGGCCCCGCCCACCCGTATTTTTCAGCAACGGCCCGATCAACAGCATCGGGCCTCTCCCCTGCCAATGTCGCACAATGTTATTATGTTAAATTTTTTCACTATCGTTCAGAGCAAAATTCTAACATAACAAGCATTATGCAACATTGGCCTGAGCTTCGCGGCTATACACTGAAGTTATTTCGATCACCTGCCCTTAGTTTCCCGCTAAAGCGGAAGGGAAGGGCCAAGGCACCTTGCAACCTTGCATGGCTCATCGAGGGTGCTAGGTCCGCTGGTAATTTTGATAGCAACACCTGCCATTAACTTTCAAAGCTGCGAGGTGATAGCCTATTCGTCCGCTTCCAAATAAATCTTTCCTATCAAATATTTTCCTAGCATTAAAAGCAGTTGAATGATAGGGTGTTTAGCTGTAACTGACCGTTATTGCTACCACAACGTGGCATAGTATGGCTGTAATTTGTCAGATCAAGGATAAACTTCAACAGGGGTTCACTGTGCGCAATTTCCTATTCCTATTGCTTTTTCTTTCATTCTTAGGATGTGGTGGCATAAATTTCAACCAGCCTGAAAGATGGGTAGAGAATAACACTCTGTATTCCACCAAACTACCTGGCATAGAAATTAAGGTAACCCCTGCCTTGCTCTATAAAAAAGGAGAAAAAACAGATGCTATTGTTAAGAGTACAGATAGTAATAATAGGAATACCGGGGTAGACGTTGACTGGTATTATTTTGTCAGTACTGGAAACGAAAGGCTGAATATCAAGATACAAACTTTAACGGCTTATCGGGGATGGTATGTAACGCCACCAGACTATGGCAAAGAAGATAAGTACTTTGTTTCGACTACTGAACATATTGGAGGAATTAGTTTTTTAACTGGAATTGGCAGAGAAAAATATAATGGCACACCAGTATTAATCAAATCATTTGGTGCTGTAGTTGGAGAAACGACAAGGTATGAACTGTTCTACATAGAAAAGGTAAGTGCGGATTGGCTTGATAAATATTCAGCACTCTTTAGTACGGCAGACCGCGACGTTATCGCAGCATTCAATAAGCGAGCAAATGAAAGTTTTTCTGTTGCTCCTTATAGCGGAATTCTACCACCTACCAAAAGGGCAGAACAAAATGCGGATTTATCGACAAAGCCTCTTGAGGCGATAACACCAGCACCTAATACAAGCAAAGAACCGCCTGACAATATCAAAAAAGAGATCAAGCAGAAGTGTTCCGCTGACTTCCCCTCTGACTATGCACAGCAAGCAGAGTGCGTAAAACTACAAGAAGCCGGTTGGATAAAGATGAATCTTTAATTTGTCAAAAAAGGGAAGCGTTCAAGATGAAAATATTTGGGTTAGGAATATTATTGATTATGGCGACATTTCAGTTGATGGGATGCGCTCATGTTTTAAATAGAGAAGCTACCCTAGCTCAATGGCGCAAAGAAGCGGATGATACTCGTGCAAAATGCGCTGATTGCACGTTGCAATGGGACCTTGCACAACAATGGGTTCGTGAACGCTGCAAGACAGGAATAAAGGAAGTCACAGATTCGCTGATAGAGACAAACCCTCCTGGTGACTATTCACGCGCATGCATAGTACGCAAGAGACCAACTGAGGATGGCCAATATACAATCGATCTCGAATTAAAGTGTCGATTTGCAGAAGGGTGTATGGAAAGTAATGTCTTAACAACAAGAAAGGCTTTTAATCAATATGTTAACAAAGGAAACGCTGAGCCCACAAACGACCCTCCTGTAGCTGCTAACCCACAACAACCGTCAAAACCACCTGAACCATCCAAGGAAACTGTTAAACCTGCAAACAATCCCAGCAAAGAACCTCCAGACAATATCAAAAAAGAGATCCGGGCAAAATGTGCGTCTGACTTTCCTTCTGACTATGCCCAACAAGCGGAATGTGTGAAGAGGCAAGAGGCTGGATGGATGGAGCTGAATCATTGATTAACTGAGGGAAAAACTGTCTGTGGAATAAGGTCAACTATTTGGAATGTTGACATTTTCCAGGACAGAGGAGAAAAATAATTCAAAGATTTTTGAACTCTCAATGACTTGGAAATCATGAACTTTTGATAAGACTCAATTGATAATTTAATTCCTTATCGATAAGTTTAAAAATATGGAGTATTAACATGGCGTTAATAGAGTGTCCTGAATGTGGCAAACAAATATCAAACAAATCAATTACATGTATTAATTGTGGTTATCCACTACAAACAGCACAACCATCTCAATTTGAAATTATCAATCAAGATAATTCTAGTGTGAGGGGATTTATTGCATATTTTAAAGATAGGAATGAAAAAAATAAAGGTTATTACTACATATTTGGCAACAATGAAGAAAACGCTATTTCTATTTTTTTGAAGAAAAATCCGGAGTTATCAGTTGCAGATAAACATGAAATAAGAGAATTATTCGAATCCGGCAAATTTAGCTGTCCATCCTGTAAGGCAAGATTCACCAATTGTGAAAAAAAAATAGGCTGTGTTGGAATGATTATGATTTTCATCAGTCTGGGAATAGGATTAATAATGATACCCTTCCTTCCATATCATTGCTATTGTCAAGTGTGTGGTCATAAGTGGAAAGCATAACAGCTGTCTTCTTCAAGGAATTACCCTCGATTTCTACAGCTTATCAGCGCCTTATCTATTGCAATATCTTTTAAAGATTGATATCAAATAATTTAATCAATTCCCCTCCATAGGAAAGGAACGGCCTTTTCTCTTCTTTGCATTTTTTTCTTAAAGAAAGAGAGCCAGGGGTTATTAAAAATTGCGAGATATTCACAATTGGACGAAATGGCAAATAATACTATTATTAGAATCAATACTATTATTTTTTTGAGGGAATCATGAAGCTATTAGTAGCGAGTCTTACATTTTTACTATTAACCCTAGATGGTAACGTGTTCGCTTTGACAAACGAAAATCAGGTTTCGTCAGACAAAAAATCAGATAAAGATAATACTAGGGTCAGTCGTCCGGTTTTCAACTCTGAACTTGATGCAGTTCTAACGCTGTCACCACTGAGCAATATCCGCAAAGATACCTATGAAAGCACAACAGATTTTAAAGCTCGATTATGTGGAAAAACGCATGAATTGCTTGAAATAAAACCAGGTGCTACTTTCGAGGTTCCATTATTTGAAACGCATGGAACATATAACGCAGACAAAAAAGAAATCAGCTTTACCTCCTATAATACACGTCCATTCTACAACCAGGCTATATATAATAAGTATATCGGACTCCAAGTAGCATCTAAAACTGAGCAAGGGGCATCTTACGTAGGGACAAATGCATTTGGCGTCAAAAAGGACATAACGAAAGAAAGCCAATTCCATGTTGAGCTTCTGTTGCCTATAAAAGCACCAACAAAAAGCAATGGTTTATTTGTAAAAATTCCTTTTTCACCACTTGATGCAAAAAAGATTATTGATGATCTACGACTAGTAGTTAGCACAAGCCTATCTAATTCATGTGCTGTTACTAGTTGGTATCATAGCAGCCCGACCATCGATTCTCCCTACGATATTGACCGGACATCTTTTGGAATCGTTGGGGCATCAGACGCTAGGTGGAAGATTATAAACAAGCGTTCTGGAGAGGTATTGAAAAGTGGTAATTTTTAAAAATACCTAACTAGTTTATTTGATTATAAAAAAGGTCATTAATTTCCGGACATAAGTTACATTATTCTCTCAACCTTCATAAGCTTCAGCAACCTACAACAGCGGTGTGATGTCCGGCAACCAAGGTACTTCTTAATATCTTGTAGAAGGATCAAACATGAAATGTTTGTTCATTTTTGGTAGTATTTTTATATTGTTCTTCACTAGTCTTTCTGGGTGTTCTGATAACAAAGTTCGCAAAAAAGCGGACCCAGGTCTTAAAGAAGATGATATTATTCTTAAAGAAAATGTTTATTTTGACAAAAAGAGGAATTTGCCATTAAATGGCGAAGTAAAGATATACGATAATTATAAGGTTTTGATTTCTGAGTCTTCATATAAGAATGGGAAAAAAGACGGTGTTCAGAAGGAATATTATGAATCTGGAAAATTGAAAATGGAAAACCCATTCAATGACGGAAAAGAAAATGGTGTAAAAAAAGAATATTATGGAATTGGTGAGTTAAAGAATGAAACTCCATTCGTTGATGGAAAAAAGAATGGAGTTCAGATTAAATACACTGGATCAGGGGAAATTGATACTGAAACTCCTTTCAACGATGGGAAAGAAAATGGTGTAAAAAAACATTATGATGAATCTGGGAGAATTGATACTGAAACTCCATTTGTTGATGGAAAAGAACATGGTGTAAAAAAAGAATATTATGAATCTGGAAAATTGAAAACGGAAACCCCATTTAACGATGGGAATGAAAATGGTATCGAGAAAAGTTATTATACATCAGGAAAATTGAAAATGGAAATCCCATTCAACGATGGGAAAGTGAATGGCCTAAAAAAACAATATTATGAATCTGGAAAAATAAAAACGGAAATCCCATTCAAGGTTGGGAAAGAGAATGGTGTAAAAAAAGAATATTATGAGTCTGGAAAAATAAAAACGGAAATCCCATTCAAGGACGGGAAAGAGAATGGCCTAAAGAAACAATATGATGAATCTGGAAAAATAGTTCAAGAAACAACTTATAAAGATGTCGAAAAGTCGAAAATAGATAATAGTTCAACGGAAATTGCGGCAAAGGCTGAAAATGTTGTTTATCAAAGCACTCACGCAAGCCAGAGATCTTGTTTTGTTGAAATGGAGGGGGTTTTACAAGATATGTCAAGAGATAGTAAAGTGATGAGAACTCTTGATGAACCAAACCATAAGGCTGCTATAATTGTTTATTTGGGTAAACCTGCAACTGTTACTTGTAAAGACGGAAAATTGACAATTACTGTGTATCCAACAAAATAAAATTGTACCGGTGCTGTTTCCTTAGGCCATGTTTATTTTTTACACGGCTTATTTCTGTTTCAGATATCAAAATCAACATACCCCAATCCACGACATTCGGGAAAAGACCTACACCCACATGCTTTGTCATAAATTTTCAAAAAATATTCCCCGTATCGAGGACCGACCTAATACGCGCACAATCCATGCCGCTTTGTCCAGAGGTGTACGTCTTATCCTGATGGTTGCCGGGTAAAGTAACTTTAGTTGGTGAGAGGCTGACGTTGATGGAAATGGATGCATTACATCTGACCGGCATCTGACGGAACAAAAACAGCCACCTAGACAAAACGTCTAAGTGGCTGATATAATTGGTACGCCCGGTAGGATTCGAACCTACGACCTACGGCTTAGAAGGCCGTTGCTCTATCCAGCTGAGCTACGAGCGCATATTTGCTAGGAATGGGGAGTGGTGATTTACGGACGACATAATACTCACAGGCGCTTAAAAAGCAACTTCATTCTTACGTTACTCGATATCGCGCACCCTTTTCCAGACCGGGCCGTTCACCGTATCGATGATGACGATCCCTTTTCTCGCCAACTCCGCGCGGGCTTCATCGGCAGCCTGCCAATCTTTCTTGACCCTCGCCTGTTCCCGACGCTGGATCAAGGCATTCACATCCGGGGCAAGCGGGCAGCCCTGCAGTCGAAAGACATTCAAAACCTCGTTCATCTTGCCGAGGGTTTCGAGAATATAGTTCTTTTGGTCATGATCAAGATTATTGACCTGGAGGATGGGATAGACCTTGCGCATAAAATTATAGATCGCTCCCATCCCCTTGGAGACGTTCAGATCGTCATCCATCGCCGCAAAAAACTGCTCCTCCATCGCCGTGACAAAGGCGGTCACCTCCGGGTGCGGGCGACCGGAGGGCAGGCAGTTCAGCTTGCAGGTGAATTCATCGAGACGCCTGAGGGCGGTACGGACATTGTCCAGGCGCTTGAAGGAAAAATTGAGCGGTTTGCGATAATGCACCGAGAGCAGCATAAAACGGATCTCCCGTCCGGTATAGCCGCGGGCCAGGAGTTCCTTGAGAGTGACGTTGTTGCCGGCATCGACGGACATGTTCTTGCCGTCGACCAACACCAGTTCCGAGTGCAGCCAGTAATTGGCCAGCGGTTTGCCGGTGAGGGCCTCGGCAATGGCGATCTCGTTCTCGTGATGGGGAAAGATGAGATGCCTGCTGGAGGTGTGGATATCCATGGTCGGCCCGAGATTTCGGGTGGCCATGGCCGAACATTCCACATGCCAACCGGGCCGAACATTACCCCACTGGCTTTCAAAGAAAATCCCCTTTTTCAACTCGCCCAGGGTCGATCGTTTGAGCAGGGTAAAATCGCGAGGGTTGTCCTTTTCATAGTCGTCGAGATCGACGGTTTTACCAAGCTGCATCTTGCTTAGATCAATGCCGGAAAGTCGACCGTATTTTTTGAATTTCGAGATATCAAAGTAAATAGATCCGTGTTTTTCATAGGCATAGCCCTTGCGCAGCAGTTCCTCGGCGACCTCAATCATTGACCCAACATTCTCCGAGGCCTTGGGGTACCCCTTGGCGCGTTTTACGCCAAGCACATCCATATCCTCCATGAAACCGGCGATGAACTCTTCGGTATAAAGTGCGAGCGGCTTACCGGCCTTTTCCGCCCCGGCGATGGTGTTGTCATCGAGATCGGTAAAGTTCATATAGGCATCCACCTGCAAGCCCTTGGCGACAAGGGCGCGGGTGATCAAATCGGAGACGATAAAACGGCGGCAGAGGGCAAGACCTGCAACTTCAAAGGCGGTCGGACCACAGGAATAAAAGGTGGCCTGCCCCTCTTTCTGGGGCAGAAACACCTCTTTTTTCTTGCTCATGGTATTGAAAAACCACAACTGTTTTTTCTTCTCCTCGGTCTTTTTCGGAGGAGTAAAAAGCGGCGTGCTGAGATAGCGCTCGCCGCCGTCCGGAAGAATGACCACTACAAGGCCACTGGTAAGCTCCCTGGCATATTCGATGGCCGCCGCCATGGCACCGCCACTGCTCATGCCGACCAACAGTCCTTCCTTGCTTGCCAGCATCCTCGCCGTACTGAAGGCGTTGTTGTCGTCGACCTGAACAATCTTATCGGGTACCGATTTATCGAAAATCCCGGGCTTATACGATTCCTTCATGTTTTTCAGGCCCTGGATCTTGTGATCGAGATGCGGCTCGACCGCGATAACCTTGACATGCGGCTGAAATTCATGGAACCAGGCACAGAGTCCCATGATCGTCCCCGAAGTGCCGAGGGTCGCCACCACATGGGTGACCCTGCCGTCCGTCTGCTGCCAGATCTCCGGGGCGGTGTTGCGGTAATGGGCGCGCCAATTAGCCTCGTTATTATATTGATCGGTAAGAAAATAACGGTCGGGAAACTCGCGAATCATGAGGTAGGATTTTTCGATTGCCCCGTCCGTCGCCCGGGACGCCGGGGTAAGGAGGATCTCGGCCCCGTAGGCCTGCATGATCTTGCGGCGTTCGATGCTGGCCGACTCCGGCATAACCAGCAGACAGCGATAGCCTTTGGCTGCGCAGACCATGGCCAGACCGATCCCGGTATTGCCGCTGGTTGCCTCAAGAACGATTTTATCCTTGGTCAGCGCGCCGCTGGCCTCGCCCCCTTCGATCATGGAAAGGGCAATGCGTTCCTTCACCGAGCCACCCGGATTGCACGATTCCAACTTGCCGAAAATCGTTACCGTCTCACTTTTGAAGAGTCGGTTAATCCTGATGAGGGGGGTGTTGCCTATAGCACTTAAAACATTTTCATGTAACATTCTTCAGCCCGATAAACCTCTATGGAAAAACTCCGCCCGCGCCGCAATCAACCGGAGATTTTATTTGGTTGTTCTTTTACATGCCTCGGCAAGATACCAGAACTGCATGAGAGCTTCCCGACATTTTTCATCGGAAATGCATTCCACCTGCCGTTGAAAGGCGGCAACTTTTTCCGCGTTGGGCCGGACAAAGCTCACCATCGGCCCTGGTTTCTCATATTTTTTAAAGACATCGCCCTTCGGCAGGACCATTTTTACATCTTTAATGCTGGTCAGTTTCAAGCAGCGATTCAGGTTGTCCACGAGTTCCATTTTGGCAAACTGGAACTGCTGCAGCCAGGATGAATTTTCGACCTCAAGCCACAACACTCCCCGCTCGATTTTTTGCGGCTGGGCATGTTCCCGAAAGTCTTCGCCGACAATTTCCCGCCATTTGACAAAGATGGAATGCTGATCGAGCTGCTTTTCCCAACCCATGTTCCGCGAAAGCCAGGGGAGAACAGCGGAAATTGTGTTTTGCTGATCACTTTTCTTTTTTGCTTTAGCCATTTTCAGAGTTGCCTGTTGCGGAGATTGTTCCTCTTTCTTTACTGACAAAAAAGGCAATTGGCAAGCTCTGCCGAAAAACCCGGAAACGAAAAAACCCGCATCCCTCGAACGAGGAATGCGGGCCGATTGCAAGAAAGCAATACGTCGCTTAATAAACGCTCAGATACTCATCGAGTTCCCATTCGGTTACCGCCGTGCGGAATCGATCCCACTCTTTTTCCTTGGCCTCGACATACTTCTGAAAGATATGTTCGCCGAGGGTCGGAATAGCGATGGCATTGGTTTTCAGTTCTTCGACGGCCTCGATGAGACTTGCCGGCATGACGGCAATCCCCTCTTCCTTCATTTCCGCGGCGGTCATTTTGAAGATGTCGCGCTTTACCTCGGGTGGAGGAGTAAGGTTGTTTTTCACCCCGTCAAGCCCGGAATTGAGCATCATGGCGAAAGCGAGATACGGATTGCAGGTCGGGTCCGGGCAACGCACCTCGGTCCTCGTCGACAGGCCGCGGGCCGCCGGGATACGGATAAGGGCGGAACGGTTGGAAGCAGACCAGGCACAATAAACCGGCGCCTCATAACCGGGGACCAAGCGCTTGTAGGAGTTTACCAGCGGATTGGTGACCGCCGAAAACGCCCGGGCGTTTTTCAAAACACCGGCGATGTAGGAATAAGCGATTTTCGACAATTTCAATGGGTCTTTTTCGTCGAAGAAGGCATTGGTGCCATCGGCGTTAAAGAGCGACTGATTAGTGTGCATGCCGGAACCGTTTATACCGAAAATCGGCTTCGGCATAAAGGTTGCGTACAAATTGTATTTGGAAGCAATCGACTTGACAACCCATTTAAAGGTCACGGTGTTGTCGGCTGCGGTCAGGGCATCGGCATATTTGAAGTTGATCTCATGCTGGCCCTCGGCCACCTCGTGATGCGAGGCTTCGATCTCAAAACCCATCTTCTCAAGGGTCTCGATGATTTCCCGACGACAGTCATTGCCCTTATCCTCCGGATCAAGAGAGAAATAGCCGGCGACATCGCTCGTTACGGTAGTAGGCAAACCATCCTCGTCTTTTTCAAAGAGGAAAAACTCGGCCTCGGTGCCGACGTTCATGGTGTATCCGAGCTTCTTGGCCTCGGCCAAAACCCGCTTGAGATTGACCCGTGGACAGCCGGCAAACGGAGTACCATCCGACTTGTAGACATCGCAGATAATACGCGCCGCGGCAATACCGGTCTTATTGCGCCATGGCAAAATAGTGAAGGTGTTATAGTCGGGTTTCAGGTACATATCCGATTCATTGATGCGCACAAAGCCATCGATGGAAGACCCGTCAAACATCATCTCGCCATCCAGCGCTTTTTCTATCTGGCTTTTGGGAATCGCAACATTCTTCATAAATCCGAAGATATCGACAAATTGGAGGCGAAAAAATTGAATATTCTCGTCCTCGATAATTTGCATTATTTCTTCTCTGGTCATTGTAACAGTCTCCTTTTCTCTTCTATTATTTTATTCTTGCGAAGTACCGCTGCAAGTGGACAAACAATAGAGCCGCTTGCATTATCCGGGGTGACCCATCTTATACTACGGGCCGCTACTTGTCTTTCGAAAATATGCCGACGGCAAATAATGGCCGGAGGTCATCAGACGGCCCGTCCGAAGACCTCCATCCACAGTTCTTCGATGATTTTTCGCACATCGGCGATCTCGCCTTCCGGGAGCACGGCCTGCTCGCCGTTCAAGCGCAGCCGGTGCTGCATGCGCCGCAGGGTACGATAGCCGTCGGCGGCAGCATGGGCGTTGCCGAGGACAAGGTATTGGATGATGAACTCAAAGTCGATCAAGCCGCCCACATCGTCCTTGACATTGAACCAGCCGTCCCGGTGCGAGCGGCTGTCGAGCAATCTGCGGCGTATCGCCATGACCTCTTCGCCAAGTTTCTGGCGGTCCCGCGGTCTGCGGAGGATTATTGCCATACCCAACCACTGCAAATTTCGGAGACGTGCGATGGGGCTGAAAACTTTGTCTATCAGCCAGAAAACAAAAAGGCCGCCCCTCTTGCAAGGGGCGGCCTTGGTTACGTCTGAGACGTCTTTCAGGCTTAACGGATGAACAACATTTCCTGATAGGAAGGCAGTGGCCAAAGGTCGTCAGCCACGACTTTTTCCAGGGCATCGGCGTAGCCGCGCACCGCCAGCATGGCGGGCAGCACCTTCTCGCACATGTACTTGGCGTGGGTCAGGGTGTCGCCGCCTTCGTGGGCGATCAGCTTCTCCAGCTTGTCCACCTCGGTCTGCATGGCGCGCAGATTGGCGGTGACATCTTCAAGGGTGGCCATCTTGAAGTCGTGGCCGATGGCCTTGAGGTTGGCGCAGGTCTCGGCAAGTTGACCCTGATAACGCATAGCGGCCGGGAAAATGACAGTGCGGGCCATGCGGATCACTAGGTTGGCTTCGGTGAGCACAGTCTTGACGTACTGCTCCAGGTAGATCTCCTGGCGGCTCTTCAGTTCGGCCTCGGAAAGCACACCGTACTTGGTGAAGAGAGCCACTACATCCTTGCTGGTAAGCACGGGCAGGGCCTCGGGAGAGGTCTTCAGGTTGGGCAGCCCGCGCTTCTTGGCCTCTTTATGCCAGGCCTCGGAGTAGCCGTCACCATTGAAGACGATGGCGTCGTGCTCCTTCATGATCTTCTGGAGCAGCTTCTGTACGCCTTCGTTGAACTGGGTCTTGTTCACACGGCCAAGCTTTTCCAATTCGGTGGCAATGTAGTCCAGGGACTCGGCCATTATCGTGTTCAGGGCCACCTGGGCGCCGGCGATGGAGTGGGAGGAACCCACGGCGCGGAACTCAAAGCGGTTGCCGGTGAAGGCAAATGGGCTGGTGCGATTGCGGTCGCCCGGGTCCATGGGCAGTGGCGGCAAGGTATCGACGCCGATGTTCATAACGCCCTTCTGTTTCGAACCCTTGACCTCGCCCTTCTTGATCTGCTCAAACACGTCGGTCAACTGCTCGCCCAGGTAGGCGCTCATGATGGCCGGCGGGGCCTCGTTGGCGCCCAGGCGGTGGTCGTTGGAGGCGGAGGCCACTGTGGCGCGCAGCAGGGCAGAGTATTTATGCAGGGCGCGGATGGCGGCAGAGCAGAATACCAGGAACTGGGCATTGGAATGGGGATTGTCGCCCGGATCAAACAGGCTGCCCAACTCCGCGTTGCCGATAGAATAATTCAGATGTTTGCCGGAACCGTTTATGCCGGCGAAAGGCTTCTCGTGCAGCAGGCATATCATGCCGTAGCGTTTGGCCACGGAGCGCAGAATTGTCATGACCATCTGGTTATGGTCGGTGGCCAGGTTGCCCTGCTCGTAGATGGGGGCGAGTTCGAACTGGGCGGGGGCCACTTCGTTGTGGCGGGTCTTAACCGGTACGCCCAGCTTGAAGAGCTCACGCTCGACTTCCATCATGAAGGAGAGCACGCGGCGGTTGATTACGCCAAAGTACTGGTCCTCGAACTCCTGGCCCTTGGCGGAAGGAGCGCCGAACAGGGAGCGCCCGGCAATGAGCATGTCGGGACGGGAGAACACGAAGTTGCGGTCGACCAGGAAGTATTCCTGCTCGGGGCCGGCGAAGGAGCCGACGGGCAGCTTGGTGTTGACGCCGAAGAGACTGAGCACGCGCTTGGCCTGCTTGTTCAGGGCCTGCTGGGAGCGCAGCAGCGGGGTCTTCTTGTCGAGAGCCTCACCGGTCCAGGAGACGAAGGCGGTGGGGATGCAGAGGAAGGTACCGTTTGGATTCTCAAGGATGTAGGCCGGGCTGGTGACGTCCCAAGCGGTATAGCCGCGGGCTTCGAAGGTAGCGCGCAGTCCGCCGGAGGGGAAGCTGGAGGCATCAGGCTCGCCCTGGATGAGCATCTTGCCGGAGAACTCGGCCATGGCGCCGCCGTCGCCGTCGGGAACCAGGAAGGCGTCGTGCTTTTCAGCGGTGAGGCCGGTCAGGGGGTAGAAGACATGGGTGAAATGGGTAGCACCCTTCTCGATGGCCCAGTCCTTCATGGCGTTGGCGACCACGTCGGCAAGGGAGGCGTCAAGTTTCTCGGCGAAGGCGATGGTGTTCTTCAACGACTTATAGACATGCTTGGGCAGACGTTCTTTCATGACCTTGTCACTGAAAACGTTGGATCCAAATATGTCGGTAGGCTTGGTTTCACTGAAATTCAAGGGGGAATGGGACGGTTTATAGTTGATGATTGCCGAAATGGCATTCAAACGGGCCTTGATTCCACTCATAGTGCACTCTCCATAATTGATTAAGGATAACGGTTATAGCAGGTACATAATTGCTAAATCAAATAATGACTACAAAATTGTAAAACATACGACGTTTCTTTTCAACCCCGAAATTGCGAAAAGCACAGCCCGCATGTCTAAAAAGAATAACATTTCTGACATTTTCTGCAACAGGCAAATCAAATTTCATTACATGTTTGTCATTTTTTCAGCGGAATACAAAGCTGGCAAGCGGCTTGATTTCCCAATTATTTGCCCGCCCGGCTGATCGAATGCAGGATCCCCTGGGTGACCTCCAGCCGAAAGTCCTCATCGATCAGTTTTTGGCCCTGGGAATCGAGCACATAAAAAACATCTATCAACTGCTCGACCTCGGTGGCGATGTAGGCCTTATGGATATTCAAACCGAAATCGGCCATGGACTGGGTAATGTGATAGAGTTGCCCGGGCAGGTCTGCCGCATATACCTCGATGACGGAGTAGTTCTCCGAACTTTTGTTATCGATGATCACCTTGGAAGCAATCTCGCCAACCGCTTTTGCCCGCCGATTATAGCTGTGCGACAGTTTTCGGTACAGCCGGTGGCTGAGCCCCATCCGGTGTTCGATGGCCAGATCGAGCTGCTCATTCAGCAAGCCCCAATCTTTTTCCGCAAAACTGAGGCCATCGGTCGAACGGACCTCGATAACATCGACGACAGTGCCATCGGCCCAGGTAAAAATCTGCGCCCTGACGACGGTGAGGCTGTTCAGCGTCATCACTCCGCAGATTTTAGCGAGGAGACCGGGCCGGTCGACGGTCATAATAAGCAACTGCCAGGCATCTTCCGCCTCTTCGGCGACAATGAGCGCTCTCTGGCGCAGAAGCTGATAGTTATCGCGCTGGGTCAACACATGTTTGACAACACTCTCCGGCGAGAAGGAAAGAATATAGTCGGCTCCCAAGGTATCGATGTCAACCCGAAGGTCGGAGGCCTCTTTCAGCAGTACTCGCACCTGCTCGCGCAGCCATTCAACACCCTGTTCCTCATGGGCCGTCACATCATGCACGCCGTGCCGCCCGACGTCAAGATACGGATACACCTTCAGATACAGTTCTTCAAGCAGGACCCCCTTCCAATCGCTCCAGGCCGATGGACCGGTTGCCTTCGAATCGGCAACAGAGAGCAGATACAGCATGCTGAGCCGGTTGAGAGTGCCTATGGTTTCGGCACATCTTTTTATGAAAACGCCGTCGTTGAGATCGCGCCGCAGGGCATTCTCCGGCATAAAGAGATGATAACGAACAAGAAAGACCAGGGCCGCGCACTCCTTTTCGGAAAGCAGAAACCGTTCCCCGATCCGCGCCACCAGGCCTGCGCCTTCAAGGGAATGATCCCGCCCGGAACCCTTGCCGATATCGTGCAGCAGTGCGGCAAAATACAAGACCCGCATGCTCCGGACATTCTGGGCGACCACTGTCCAGGTCGCAACCAGCTTCTGCACTTCCACCACCGCCTGCAGGGAGTGCCGATCAACCGTATAAATATGATACAAATCGTGCTGCGCAAGGGTTGAAATCTTTGCGAATTCCGGAATACAGGCGATGAGCACCCCGGTTTCGAGCATCGTCTCAAGAACCAGAGAGATATCCTTTGCTTCCATGAGAAGAGCGAGGAAGGTCTTCGCCAACCGTGGTGAAGAGCGCACCTTCTCGGTGATAAGTTCGACCGATCCGGCAATCATCTTCCGGGTCCTGTGGTGCAGTGGCAAGCCGGTCCGGGCCATGGCGAGAAACACTCGGATGAGGGTCTGCGGCTTGGCTTCCAGCTGCGCTCGCGAAGCGGTTAAATGAACCCGCCCCATTTTCACCTCGATCCCCGCCTCTATAACCTTATCGGCAACCATCCCGCCTCTGCCGGCCAGGCCGAGCACCTCGTCGACATGGTCGAAAAACAGATCGGTTATGACACTTATTTTTTGCAGGGCGACATACACATCACGCATGAAATGTTCGACACCGAGAATGCTCTTCTGCGTCTTATAGCCAAAGGCCGCGGCCACATCGCCCTGTTGTTCGAAATAAAGTTGGTCGTTTTTACGTTTGCTGAAAAAATGCATAAATGTCCGCAATCTGACCAGCATGTCCCGGGCAACGAGAAAATCCTTTTTCTCGTCCTCGATAAGCAGCCCGGCTTCTTCAATGCCTGCCAAGCCGTGCAAGCCGAACACCATCCTGGCTGTCCACATCATCGCCTGAATATCGCGCATGCCGCCCCGCCCCTCTTTGATATGGGGTTCAAGCAGATAACTATGGCTGCCGAAGCGTTCTCGCCGACTCTGACGATGGCGCTTCATCTTCTCGACGAAATCCTCCCGCTGCCCCTCGACAAAGCGCCGGTGATAGGCGGTGAGAAGTTCGTCGTAGAGTTCGGTCGAGCCATGGATCAGGCGGGCGTCGAGCAGTGCCACCAGGAAAAAATAATCCTTTTCCGCCTGGGCAAGCGACTCCTCAACGGTTCGCACCCCATGGCCGATCTCAAGACCTGTATCCCAGAGCGGGTAGAGAACCGCGTCGGTTATGCGCTCGATCCGGTTTCTCATTTCCGGGCGAAAAAGAATCATCAGATCGATGTCGGAAAAGGGGAACAGTTCCCGCCGGCCATAGCCGCCCAGGGCGACAAGAGCGACATCCTCCAGGCAAACCTCGACATCCGACTGCCGACAACAGTCGATGATGTACTCATCGACCGCCCGACTATGGCTGCGCAGCTCTTCGTCACCGCTTCTCGCCTTGGCCCAGATCTCCTCAAGGGCTTTTCGCTGTGCGCGAAAGGCGCTGATCATCGCTTATACCGCGTCACGATTCTCTTCGCCGGTTCGAACCCTGACGACACGCTCGATCGGCAAAACGAAAATCTTGCCGTCACCGATCTTACCGGTATTCGCCGCCGTCCGGATCTTGTCGACAACCTCATCGGCCCGCTCGGCGGCGACGACGATCTCGATTTTCACCTTGGGAATAAAATCTACCACATATTCGGCGCCGCGATAGATCTCCGTATGTCCTTTCTGCCGCCCATAGCCCTTGACCTCGGTGATGGTCATCCCGGTGATGCCAATGCTGTTGAGGGCGTCTTTCACCTCATCGAGCTTAAACGGCTTGATTATCGCCTCTATTTTCCTCATCTTCTCCACCTCATCCTTGTCCTGTTATACCTTCCGGCACACCTTCCATTGCCTGATCACTCGATATGTCTGCAGGACATTACCTTATATCAAGTTCAGGTTACCGGCAAGCGCCACTTCGGAATCGATATGAAAATAACGGCTCCTAATTATTGTATGCAGTCTCCGAATGCTCCGCCGAATCCAAGCCTTCGACCTCCGCCTCGTCGGCGAGACGCATTCCCAGAAGGCTATGGATCAGCTTAAAAAGAATCCAGCTGACCACGAAAGCGTAACCCGCCACGACAATAACCCCGATCAACTGAATAGCCAATTGCGCCGCATTACCGAAGAACAGGCCGTTCACTCCACCGGGATTGACGGAAGTCGAGGCAAAGAGCCCGAGACATAGGGTGCCGACGATGCCGCCGACGCCATGAATTCCGACCACATCCAGGGAGTCGTCAAGACCGAATTTCGACTTGGCATTGACTGCCAGAAAGCATACCACACCAGCCAGGCAGCCGATGATTATAGCCGAATTGGGTCCGACAAAACCGGCAGCCGGAGTGATGGTTGCAAGACCGGCAATAGCACCGGAGGCGGCACCGAGGGTCGTCACTTTTTTCTGAGTAAGCCATTCCATCACCACCCACATCAACATTCCCGCCATTCCTCCGAGGTGGGTTGCGACAAATGCGGTGGCAGCAATTTCATCGGCGGCCAAAGCCGAACCACCGTTGAAACCAAACCAGCCAAACCACAAGAGACCGGTACCGAGCATGGTCATCGGCAGGTTATGCGGCATGAAACTGGTCCTGCCGTATCCCTTGCGTGGGCCAAGAACCAAAATCCCGGCCAATGCGGCGGCCCCGCAGGTCGCATGGACCACCAGGCCGCCGGCAAAATCGAGCACCCCGAGATTCCCCAGCCAGCCTCCTTTTCCCCATACCCAGTGGCACACGGGATTATAGACGAAAATCGCCCAACAGAGGGAAAATACAAGAAAAGGCACAAAGCGAACACGTTCGGCAAAGGCCCCGGTGATGAGCGCCGGTGTTATGATCGCAAACATACACTGATAAATCATAAAGACCATTTGTGGAATGGTCTTGGCATAATCCGGGCTTGGGGCGTTGGTCACACCGGCCAAGGCAAACCACGATAAATCGCCGACAACCCCGCCCATATCCGGCCCAAAGGACATGGAATAGCCAAGATACACCCACTCAATAGAAATGAGGGAGATGAGAATCAGGCTCTGCAAGATCGTACCAAGCACATTCTTTTTTCTGACCATGCCACCATAAAAAAGTGCCAACCCCGGGGTCATCAACAGCACCAACCCGGCTGCAGCCAGGACAAATGCGGTATCCGCCTTATTCATCTTCTTCTCCTCAATGCAAGTTGTTGTTGTTGACGGGCCAACCCAGTGGAAGACTGTAGGGAAGTGCCCATAACAACATTATTGTAATAACCGACTGCCGATTCCCTCTCCACCAGTCGGCCTATTACAACCCTCATGCCAACAGCAAATGTTATGCATAACAGCTTGATTAAAGATTATTTTTATTCTGGATGCGGATAATTGAATAAATATTTTCACTACATTTTCGTAATATTGGCCATATTTACTTACAATTTTGTAGGATTGCTGAACAGCCTGATGCAGCACCTCGCAGCGAAGGCAATTTTTTCAAGGCGTGCCGAGGTTTACAATTTTGCGGGAAAGGGGTATGCTTGAAATCATAGGAAGTCATAACTGCCACCGGCTACCAACACCTGCTCACCACACTCCCAATGAACTATAACGGCACGCATTACCAAACCATCTGGCCCGATCCACAAAACAAGCAACAAATCTGTATCATTGACCAGAGAAAACTCCCCCATCAGTTTATCGTTGAGAAAATTGCTACCGCTGATCAAATGATCACCGCCATCCGCGATATGCATGTCCGCGGTGCGGGGCTTATCGGTGCGGCCGCCGGTTTCGGTATGTATCTTGCTGCCTTGCAGGCCCCGGATGCATCATTTGATGCATACATGCTAGCCGCCGCCCGGAGTTTTGACGCCAGCCGACCGACGGCGCGCAATCTCATGTGGGCGGTTGAACGCATCCTGCAAACTATTGCAGGGGCCCCGGATCCTGCCGCAAAAAAAGCGATGGCCTATACTGCCGCCTGCAGCATCGCCGACGAAGACGCAGGGTTCTGCAAACGAATCGGCGAGCACGGGGTGAAAATAATAGAAGAAATCAGTCGCAAAAAAAACGGTGCTCCGGTCAACATTCTCACCCACTGCAACGCCGGCTGGCTGGCCTTCGTCGATCATGGCAGTGCTACCGCGCCGATCTACGCAGCGCGTGATGCCGGACTGGCCGTGCATGTCTGGGTGGACGAAACCAGGCCATGGAACCAGGGCTCACGGCTCACCGCCTGGGAACTGCAGCAAGAGGGCGTCGCCAACACCCTGATCTGCGACAATACCGGTGGCCACCTCATGCAACTCGGCCAGGTCGATATGGTGATAGTCGGTGCCGACCGGGTCACCCATACCGGCGATGTGGTTAATAAAATAGGAACCTACCTGAAAGCCCTCGCCGCCAAGGACACCGATGTACCGTTTTTTGTCGCGCTTCCCTCATCTACTTTTGACTGGAAACTTGACAATGGCATGGATATTCCGATAGAACAAAGAGCAGGAGAAGAAATCACCACTCTCACGGGCAAAGATATTCACGGTGAACTGCGGACGGTACTTCTGGCAGGCGAAGAAACAAGGGCGGCAAACTACAGTTTTGATGTCACTCCGGCAAGGCTGGTCACTGGCCTCATTACCGAAAGAGGTATTGTCAGGCCGGAACGCAACGCCATTCACCGGCTCTTTCCGGAAGAAGGCCGTTCTTGAGGGAGTAAGGTTTCAGGACAGCTTATGAAACGACGAGAACATAGAAAATTTATCCGCTACGATGCCTTGCATCTTCTTGACTATCTTGTCCTTGACGAGGACGGCAAGGCAGGAATTTACTCGATGGGCCGAACCATCGACGTCAGTATCGACGGGATCAAACTGGAAACAATCTATCCCCTGAAGGCCAATACCCGCCTGCTGCTCACTATCGGTTTAGAAGATGATCTCATCAATCTTGAAGGCCGGACAACCCACGCTGCACCCTGTGATGGCCGCTTTATCTCCGGCGTCACTTTCCTGAAAATCACTAAAAACGGCAGACGGGTCTTCGCCAAATACGTCGAGGCCTTTCGCAAACGGAAAATGGAGCTTGGACAACAGCCGCCTGAAGTCGCTTGAGGCGAACAAGCCGACGGCTTCAGAACCGTTACCTCTTTTCAAACCGAATCATCCTGCCGCCCATAGACATCCTCGAACCGCACGATGTCATCCTCTCCCAGATAACTGCCGATTTGCACCTCGATCAACTCAAGCGGGATAACTCCCGGGTTCTCCAACCGGTGCCTGGTTCCCGCTGGAATATATGTTGACTGATTTTCATAGAGCAAAATTTCTTCATCGCCATTCGTCACCCTGGCCGTCCCGGCGACGATAACCCAATGTTCATGCCGGTGGTGATGCATCTGCAAAGAGAGTTTCGCCCGGGGATTGACCGTGATCCGCTTGATTTGAAAGCGCGGCAGTTCTTCCAGCACCGTATAACTGCCCCACGGTCGATACACAGTGGTGTGCATGCTGAATTCTTTGCGCGCGGAAGCCTTGAGTCGGGCAACCACCTTTTTCACATCCTGGGATCTCGACAAGGGCGCGACAAGGATCGCATCGGCGGTCTCAACAATCAGGGTATCCTCCATGCCCACCGCCGCCACCAGGATGTTTTCGGATTTCACCAGACAGTTCCGGGTATCCTCAAGGAGAACATCGCCCTGGGTCACATTACCATTTTCATCCTTGGCGAGAACGTCCCACAAGGCCTTCCAAGAACCGATATCGCTCCATCCGAGGTCTGCTGCCACCACTGCTCCGTTGGTGGTCTTCTCCATCAATACATAGTCGATGGAGTCGCTCGGACAGGCGGCCATGGCCTCGGCATCGAGACGAAAGAACCGTCCGTCGGCGACACCTTTGCGCACCGCTTCCTGCATACAGGCCAGTATCTCCGGGGCAAATTCCTCCATCTCCCGTAAAAAGGTCCGGATCGAAAAGGCGAACATGCCGCTGTTCCAAAGATAGTTGCCGGCCGCGACATATTGCCCGGCAACCGTCTTATCCGGTTTTTCCTTGAAGGAGGTGATCCGCGTTCCCTCGCCCTGTTCGATATAGCCGTATCCGGTTTCCGGCCCGGTGGGCTCGATTCCGAAGGTCACCACCGCCCCGGCCTCGGCAAGGACAGCCGCTTGGCGAACGGCCTCGCCAAACTTCTCCGGCTGGAGGACGACATGGTCGGCGGGCAGAACCAGAAGGATGATATCCTCACCCAGATTGCGGCTGAATTCGGCAGCGGCGCAGATAGCCGGCGCGGTATTGCGCCCCATCGGCTCAAGGAGGATGGTTGAGTCGGAAAAACTCCCCAGTTCTTCGAGCTGGGTCAAGGTGATGAACCTGTGCACCTCCCCAACCACCACCAGAGGCGGCAACACCCCGGGCAGACCCGCAACCCGCACAAGGGTAGTCTGCAGCAGCGAGGTATGATTGGTCAATCGCAGCAGTTGTTTGGGATACAGTTCCCGGGATAAGGGCCAGAGCCTTGAGCCGGTACCGCCCGCCAAAATAATCGGTAGTATTTTTGCCACGTTGTCTCCTTTCTCTTTAATGCACGAAGCAGGTTGTTAACGAATAAGGGCGAGCAGCTCTTCGGTTTTCTCCCGCATCAGCTGCGCATCTCCCCGGCTTTCAACGTTCAGGCGAAGAAGCGGTTCGGTATTCGATTTGCGGATATTGAAACGGTACTTCTCATAGGCAACGGACAGGCCGTCGGTATAGTCCTTTTGCCCGTCTCGGAATTTTTCTTCGATCCGGGCAATGACCGCATCCGGATCGCCGACCCGGCTGTTGATTTCCCCGGAAACCGGATAGGCGGCCATCCGGTCCGCCACCAGCTCCGACAGTTTCGTCCCCTCGCGGCTCAGCAAGGAGGCCACCAACAGCCAGGGAATCATCCCCGAATCACAGTAGCCGAAGTCGCGGAAGTAGTGATGGGCGGACATCTCTCCGCCATAGGCCGCATCTTCCAAGCGCATCCGTTCCTTGATAAAGGCATGGCCGGTTCTCGTCATGATCGGGATACCTCCGGCTGCCTGCACCTGTTCGAGGGTGTTCCAGGTTAAGCGCGGATCAAAGAGAATTTTCGCACCCGGCTCCTTTTTCAGGATCTCCCAGGCAAGCAGTCCGACAAGATAGTAGCCCTCGATAAAATTGCCCTTTTCATCCCAGAAAAAACAGCGATCAAAATCCCCATCCCAGGCAACTCCCATATCCGCGCCGTTTTCCAGGACGGCGCGGGCCGTCTCAGCCCGGTTTTCGGGAAGCAGCGGATTCGGCACCCCGTGCGGAAAACTGCCGTCGGGCTCATGGTGCACCTTGATAAACCGCAGAGGCAGATGTTTTTCCAGGCGATCGATAATCGCCCCGGCACAGCCATTACCGCTGTTGACGACAACCTTCAAGGGCTGCAGTTTTTCCACCGCCACATAGCCAAGCAGATGGCGAACATACTCCTCCTTGTTATTTAGAGAAACGAGTTTTCCGGGTATTGCCGCAGGGCCGGGGAGCCGGTCGCTAAGTATCAGGTCAGCCATTTCCCGCAGGCCGTACTCACCGGTCACCGGACGCGCCCCCTTGACCACGAACTTCATGCCGTTATAATCGGCCGGGTTATGGCTTGCAGTCACCACCACACCGCCGTCGATGCCGGTCGACTCCATGCTGAAAGCGGCGTGATATATCTCCTCGGTGCCGCAGAGCCCAAGGTCAAGGACGTCAACCCCCATCTCCATGAGACCGGCGGTGAGGGCCTGAACGAGCGCTTCACTGCTGTGGCGGATGTCTCTTCCGACGACTACTTTTTTCAGGGCGTAGACGGCGGCAAAGGCGCGACCGATTTTTACCGCCAGCTGCGGATTCAGTTCCTCCGGGACTTTTCCTCTGATATCGTAAGCCTTAAACGCGGGAAGGATGGCTGCGACCATTTTTTGTTTTCCTTTTTCATAGGGCTTAGTTATATTCAACAGCTCTTCGGCGGCAGATTGTATAGGAAATTCCACCTGACAGCAAGAACCAACAAACACCCTACGGCAAATTCCCAGCCGTTCAACACCTTAGAAAAATATCCTATGAAAGGCATCATCCTTGCCGGCGGCTCCGGCACCAGGCTTTACCCACTCACCAAGGTCGTCAGCAAGCAGATGCTGCCGGTCTATGACAAACCGATGATCTATTACCCCCTGTCGGTGCTCATGCTCGCCGGAATCAGGGAGATCCTGATTATTTCCACCCCCCACGACCTCCCCGGCTTTCGTGAACTTTTCGGCGATGGCGGCCATCTTGGTCTTTCGATCAGTTATGCGGTGCAGCCCCGCCCCGAGGGACTGGCCCAGGCCTTTCTTATCGGCAAGGAGTTTATCGGCCGCGACACGGTTTCTCTTATTCTCGGCGACAATATCTTCTTTGGCCATGGTTTTTCAAAAATCCTCAGGGAGAGCGCCAAGCTTACCAGTGGCGGGCTGATTTTCGGCTATCTGGTAAAGGATCCCGAGCGATACGGCGTTGTGGAATTCGACCAAAACTGCCAGGTAATCGGCATTGCCGAGAAACCGACCAAACCGAAATCAAAATACGCGGTTCCCGGCCTTTATTTTTATGACAACGATGTCATCGCCATCGCCGAGGAAGTCAAACCGTCCGTCCGCGGAGAGCTGGAAATCACCGACATCAACAATGCCTATCTGCGGAGCGGTAAACTGCGGGTGGAACCCCTCGGACGGGGGTTTTGCTGGCTCGATACCGGCACCCATGAATCCCTGCAACAGGCCGCAAGCTACGTCCAGGCGGTGCAGGAACGGCAGGGCTTGAAAATTGCCTGCATTGAAGAAATCGCCTACGAGTTGGGATACATCGATGCCGGCCAGCTGGAACGTCTTGCCGCCGACATGCTCAAGAACCAGTATGGTCAATATATCGTCAGTTTTGTCGCCGAAGAAAAACAGAACGGGAGGATACGGCAATGAAAATCGTCATCATCGGCGCCGGTGGCCAGCTTGGCTCGGACTGCTGCAACCTGCTTTCTGCCGATAATAACACCATAGGCTGCGACCTGCCCCGTATCGATATCGGCAACAAGGCGAGTGTCGATGCCTATCTTAACGAAACCCGACCGGAGGTCATCGTCAACTGCGCCGCCTACACGGCGGTCGACGCCTGTGAAACCGAACTGGCACTTTCCTGGAAAATCAATGCGGAAGGACCGAAATATCTGGCACAGGCCGCCGACCGGCTGGGCAGCCGTCTCATCCATATTTCAACCGACTACGTCTTCGACGGCAAGAAACCGGCGCCCCAGGCCTATTTGGAAAGCGATGCCCCGAATCCGCTGTCCCAATACGGCCGGAGCAAACTGGCAGGCGAGCAGGCGGTAGCCGTTGGCTGTGCCAACCATGTGATTCTCCGTACCGCCTGGCTGTATTCGGCCTATGGCAAGAATTTTCTGAAAACCATGTTGAAGCTGGCTGTTTCCAATCCGGACCGGCAGTTGAAGGTGGTGGATGACCAGCATGGCTCCCTCACCTGGTCCCGCACCCTGACCCGGCAGATCGAGAGGCTCCTGCACTCCGACCTAACCGGGATAATGCACGCCACCTCGGAAGGACACTCCACCTGGTATGAGGCCGCCCGCTATTTTCTCGACGCCATGGGTGTTGCCTATCAGATGCGGCCGTGCAGCACCGCCGAGTATCCGACCCCGGCGCACAGACCGGCCAATTCGATACTTGAGAACAAGGTGTTGAAAGATGCCGGCCTGGCAAGCTTTGTTAGTTGGCAGGAAGATATTGACAAATTTGTTGCCGACAACCGGCAACAACTCCTGGCCGAAACCGGCAGCTGAGGAAACGAACGAGGAGCCGGGCCGTTGCCTCAACGCTCCTCGTGATAGCTGAAATCCCTGATAAGGGTGAGAACGAGATCCTTGTTCGACTGTTCAAGATCGTGCATCTGAAAGCCGGCCAGGAAAAAGTCGGGATTGGCATCACTTTTACACCAGCGGCTGGTCGCATCGAAGATGATCTCGTTGCGCTCCTTCATCTGCGTGGGCAGGCGCATGCGCAGACGATAGTTTTCATTTACCGGAATCGCATTGTCGGCGATCAGCATCATGCCCTTTTCGGAAATATCGACCAAATGGCCGAGGATTTTACTGCTCATACCGTCATAGACCCGCAGGTAAAAGACCAGATACCGGCGGTCTACCTCGCGCAATTCCTGTCTTCTCCCTTTCTCATTCATGCTGTCCATGTCTGCCCCCTCAGTTTAACTTGACCAGTTCGACATTACCCACCGCACCGATTCTTTCCCCGCAAATAACCACAACCCCCTGCACCCCTTCAATTGTCTGCGCCACCTGGAGCGCTCGTTTGATGCCTTCATCGCCTGTGGTCGAGGTGCCGACCTCATTGCCCAGGCGTGTTGCCGCCGCATCGGCGAGAGCGGTGGAGCGGGCAAGGACTGCGACGGCATCGGCCCGGCCAAAACTTAAGGAATGGCCCACCGTGCCGGAGGAGGTGCAAACTCCGAGGGGCATCATCGACGCCGGCAGTTTGATACCCACCTGCAAGCTGAGCGGCGACTGACCGGCAAAGATCGCCACAGTACAGCCCTTAGTTCGATCGAGATAGATATCTCCACCATTTTCCACCATTACCTCGCGGCACCCTCTTTGCATCAGCGCCTTGCCGACATATTCGGCGATCGCTCCGGCTACCGCTGCCATTGGTCCGACATCTGCAATGCTCCCAGCGGCAAGCATCTCCTTGACAATCGGCGGCGCCAAAATATCCGGAGAAAGCGGCGACAGGGCAGGGAGGAATTCGGGTCGCTTTTCGATATATTTTTCTATCTGCAGGCGGTATTGCAAGGCCAGTTCAAAGGCCCAGGCCGTTACTTCTAGATCGGCCTGAATATGGAGATCCGTGTCCTTGATCTTGACAAAGGAAGAAACCAGACCGTGTTCGACAAGCGTCCGATAGGTCCGTTTGACATACGATTCCGGTTTTTTCGCTTTAATCCGCTTCATCTTCGCCAACCCGCAAGGTAATGATTTGCAAACGGTTTATTGATTATAGCGCAAACAGGACCGATAATACAAGGTGAGCTGCAAACAGCCGTTAGTCGCGGGCGGGAAAAGAACAAGGCCTTACGGTTTATCCGCCGGTGTTTTTTTCTGGGGCCCGCCGGGGGCAAGATATTCCTTGACCTTGTCGATGGCAATGGCCGGTTTTTGCTGCATGAGGGTCTTCCGCAAGTCTTCATTACGAATCAGCTCCCTGGTAAGATCGGCTGCCCCGTTGAGGCTCTCACAGGTAACGCAGGTTCGCAGCATCTGGTTTTCAGGGGCGAGAACGGTACCGAGAATCACATGCAGGAGAACAACAATAATAACTGCTTTGGCACACCCCACAAAGGCCCCAAGCAGATGATCAAACCAGGAGGCAATAGTCAATTTCAGGACGAAGCTGAGGGCCTTGCCGAGAAGCATCACCAGTACATAGGTGGCAAGGAAGAGGACGACATAGCTAGTGTAAAAGATAACATTCGGATTGGTTGATATGTCTCGTAAAAGCGGCCGGATTCTGTCATGATATTGGCTGGCGGCAATAAAGGCGAGATACAGGGCAAGGAGCCCGGTCACCTGCTTGAGGAGGCCCAGCCACAAGCCACGCCCGATTAAAAGAATGAAGAGGCCGATGACCACCAGATCATACAATGTCGCGCCGGAAACACCTTTCATAACCCCCCGATCCGCTTATGCTTCAATCCTTATTTTCTGCCGATTACCACGCCTCAAAGTTAGCAGGAACTGTTGAAACTGCAAGCTTTTTCTGAAGCTGCGCAAAAGAGCTAGAGAATGGAAACCCTGGCAAGAGACCTTTTTCCCGCAGATCTTCAGCGGGCAGCAATCACCTTTTACGGAAAACCGGCCCCGGCGGCCATTCTCCTGAAACAACCGCCGGCAGATGCAATCCCGGATTGTCTTCCGACCTATTTTGGTCCGCTGCCTGCCATCCTGCATCAAAAGGAAATCATTACATTAAACGGCTACCGTCTGCCTAAACGGCGGGCTGAATTCCTGAGCGGCAGGATCGCTGCAAAAATGGCCCTGAAGCGTTTCTTGGCATCCGGAGGGCAAGACCTTCTTGCACCGCTCAACACAGTCGAGATTACCAATGAGCCAAACGGGCGACCGATTGTCTGCCTCGATGCCCGAAAAGATTGGCCAGGCCCCGAGATCTCCATCACCCACGGCGGCGAATACGCCGCTGCCCTGGCAGCGCAATCCCCCTGCGGTATCGATATCCAGCAGCAAAGAGACAACCTGCTGCGTGTCAGGGAAAAATATTGTTCGTGCGAAGAACTGCAGGTACTGGGTAAACTTCTCCCGGAGATGGCCTCCCTGTCCCGCCTGGTCCTTTTATGGGCGGCCAAGGAAGCAGCCAAGAAGGCCCTCAGCTACCGGCAGATGCTTGGTTTTCTTGAACTTGAACTGATGCCGCCAGCACAGCGCCTTGATCGCTGCCACTCTCTTACCCTGGCCGTCAGGGTTAAAAACAATGCCCAGATGCCGGATGCAGTGACCGTCCTGGCAACACTCTTTGCAGATTACGGTCTGGCCATCTGCATCTTAAAGAAGGAACACCATGCCTGAACTACCGGAAGTTGAAGTTATCTGCCGAGGTCTTCGCCCCCATCTGCTTGACCGCACGGTCACGGCAATCCACCATAGCGGCAAACAGCTCCGCCGCCCCGTCCCGATCGATTCTTTCTGCCGGGAGATGGTCGGTCGCCGTATAACCGCCGTGACTCGTCGGGCAAAATATCTGCAGATCTCCATGGACAGCGGAGCGATGCTCATTCTCCATCTCGGCATGACCGGCAACCTCGGGTTTTTCTCACCCCGAAGCGAACCGGCAAAACATGATCACGTCCGCTGGACCCTCGATAACGACACCGAACTGCGCTACAACGACAGCCGCAGATTCGGCTCCCTGCAAATCCTCGCAAGCGGGGAAACCAACGACCTTGAAGAAACCGTCTTCAAGACCACCGGACCGGAACCCTTCCATGATGCCTTTTCCCCCGAATACCTGCACCGACTGGCCAAGGGAAAGGAGCTGGCGGTCAAGGTCTTTATCATGAACACCCGGGTGGTGGCGGGTGTCGGCAATATCTACGCCAGCGAGAGCCTGTTCCGTGCCGGTATACTCCCCACGAAAAAAGTGCAAACCATCAGCAAAAAAGACTGGGGCCGGCTGATCACCGCCATCCGTGAGATTCTCCAGCAGGCCATCGACTGCGGCGGCTCAACCATCAGTAATTTCATCAACGCCCGACAGGAGAAAGGCTATTTCCAGGTAAACTTCAAGGTATACGGTCGGCGGGGCGAGCCTTGCCCCAACTGTCAGGAAAAGATAGAGAAAATCAGGTTGGGCGGCAGGGCGAGTTACTTCTGCCCCATGTGTCAGAAATGATCAGAAGGAAGAGACAAGGCCGTCGGCAGTCGTCGCCGAGAGGTGTACCTCCACCACTTCACCCTTGAGAAACTCCTTTCGTCCGGGCGCAAAGAGGATAAAACACGATACCGGGTCGAGACGCTCGGCAAGGCGTACCATGCAACTTCCCTGCTCCATCACCAGCACACCGCCCTTAACCTGCAGGAGATCGCTCTTTCTGATCCGGTAATCGTCGAGCAGCCTGGCCTGCAGGGCTCTCGGCCAACAGTGCTGCGCCCCCTGCATCATCAGCAGAAAAGGTCCGACAAGTTCATTGACCAGGGTGCGAACGGCATTGGGAGGACCGGGAAGGGCAATAAAAACGGTGCCGCCAAGAGTGCCGAGCAAAATCGACCGCCCCGGATGCATCGGCAGGGATTCCAGAATAACCCTGCCTCCCAGGCCGCAAAATGCCTTTTTTACCAGGTCGTATTTGCCCGGCCCCATGCCGCCGGTGCTGACCACAAGATCACAATGCCCGTCGGTCAACGTGCCGAAAATATTGGAAATAGCTTGGTGATTATCGAATATGATGCCTTGTTCCGCCATCACACCGCCGTAATGGGGGATGAAATGCTGTAAGAGCAGGTTGTTGAGCGACAGCTTCTGCCCGGCCGCCACCTCCGATCCCACGGTCACCAGTTCGCTTCCCGTACAAAAACAGGCGACTCGCGGCCGGGCGACGACCTGCATCTGATACACACCCACCGCTGCCAGGAGCGTCAGGTGATCAATCAAAAGCCTGGTCCCCTTGGTAACAACTGTTGTGCCACAAACCACTTCGCTGCCGACCGGATTTATAAAAGACCTCCTTTCGGCCATGGCCGCCGCGGCAACGCAGACACTCCCGGCAACTTTACGACACTCCTCCTGCGGCACAACGCGTTCACCGCCTTCGGGAATTAAGCCACCGGTGAAAATTCGGCAAGCCGAGCCGGGTTGCAGGATACCGACATTTGGCGATCCTGCGGCTATCTCGCCGACAACAGGAAAACACTGCTCTGCATCATCCTTTGTGGCATTTGCCGGCATTTGCGTGCAGGGCATCGGGGCCAGAACATAGCCGTCGCGCAAGGCTTCAGAGTGGGGAGGACAGTCCGAAGATGCCAAGATATCCTCAGCGGTAATCCGCCAAGCAGCCTCTGTCAACGGCACCGTTTCTCCAGGTAACGCTTTGATATCAAGAGGAATATTCACTCCATTTATGGCAAAACCGGACATTTCTCAGCCTATTTTGTTTTACTCGCCAAAGAGGTTCGACCCTTGCGAGAAAAGATTTCTTAAAACCCAGAAAACAATGAATACAGAGCTTTGCGGTGCGCGTCAAGCCCAACACGCACCAAAGAAAAGCTCTAGCCATGCTGCAGACCGTCATGGTAAGACTATCTTGACGGCAATGATCGGCAGCACTCTATGCAGACTCCCCAAAAACCAGCCAATCTATCTAATAATGATATGAAATATCCGACAGTTAACACAAAACTTATCGTCCTTCTCGGCAACCCCCTGGGACATTCCGTTTCACCCGCCATGCACAACCGGGTATTTGCCAAATTAGGCCTTGATTACTGCTATCTGCCGGTACAGGTGCAACCGGAAGATCTCAAGACAGTCTTTGCCGGCCTGACGAAAATGAATGTGGCCGGTTTTAATGTCACCATTCCCCACAAGCTGCGGATCATCGAACACCTTGACAGCCTCGATCCCCTGGCGGCAACCATAGGTGCGGTCAACACCATCTGTGTTAAAGACGGTAAGACAAGGGGCTACAATACCGATGGGGAAGGTTTTATCCAGGCCCTCGAAGAGGAAGGTAAGATCTCCGTGCGCGATAAGCGGGTCTACCTGCTCGGCTGCGGCGGCGCCGCCCGCGCCATTGCCATGACCCTTGCCTTCCGTGGCGCGGAAAAGATCTTCATCGGCAATCGCACCCTCGCCAAGGCAGAAGCACTTGCCGCGGAAATAAACAAAAAGATCCGCAACTGTGCGGGAGCCGTAGATGGGCTGGCAGCACGTCAGGCAGAAACCATCAAATCCTCCGATATTCTTGTCAATTGCACCAGCCTCGGCATGCACCCGCGAAATGAAGAGTTGCCGATCGGCGAGGAATCGCTCTTTGAGCACCTGGTTGTCGCCGATATCGTTTACAACCCACACACAACCCGGCTTCTGGCAATTGCTGAGGCCAAGGGCTGCAGAATTGTCCATGGCCTCGGCATGCTTATCTATCAGGGCGCGGCCGGATTCAAATTGTGGACCGGTATCGATCCCCTTATCGCGGAAATGACCGAGGCCGCCTATGCCAAGATTGCCGATGCCCCGGGCATTATCGCCCTGTCCGATGATTGTGCCGGGAGATAGAGGATGAAGGTCGTTCCTCCGCCGGGGGTCGATTCGACGGTAATTTTGCCTTCATGCTTATTGATGATGGAATGCACGATGGCAAGGGCAAGGCCTGCCCCCTTATTGCTGCTCCTTTCCTTGGTGGAAAAATAGGGATCAAAGATCTTGTCAAGATGCTGTACCGCAATCCCCTGCCCTTCATCCGTCAAGGAAATTTTCACATATTTGCCGGGATACAACCCGACCACCTGGTCTTCAACCAGTTCCTTGTTGACCATACGTATGCTGATCGAGCCGCCGGCCGACATCGACTGTTCGGCGTTTTGCACCAGGGAGACAATCACCTGGCTGATCTGTTCCTTGTCCATGGAGACTACCCAGAGATCCTCGGAAATCTCGAAACTGCACTGTATCTTGTTGCTGCCGGCGAGGACCAAGCCGGCAGCCTCCCTGACCAGCGCAGGCAACGACTCGGTGGCCTTGACCGGTTCCGCGTCACTTGCGAAATTGAGGAGTTTTAAGGTTAATTCCTTCGCCCGGAGTGAAGCCTTCCGGGCTGCGCGAAGATACTCGCCAATCGGACTTGATTCCTCGATCAACCTCTCGGCAAGAGAAAGATTACCTATGACTGCAAAAAGTATGTTATTGAAATCGTGAGCAATACCTCCAGCGAGGACATTGATTGACTCCTGCTTTTTGGTCTTCAGCAACTCGTTTTCCATTCTGATCCGAGTGGTTATATCCTCAACGCTCCAGACAACGCCCTGAAGCCCGCCTTCATCCGGCACAACCCGACCACGCAATTGGCAGATGATTTCCACTCCGTCCTGGCGCTGCAGAGACGCCTGGCGCTCGCAAAAGCCTTTTTTTTCAGCCGCGGAAGGACTTTCGCGGTCAAATTTTTATAGGCTTCACCAGTCGCGTAGAAAAGCCTGGCGGTGTTGCCGACAAGATCCTCTGCACAATATCCGGTAATTTTCTCCATCTCTTGATTTGCCCTTTTTATCACCCCTTTGTTGTCTACGAAGATAATGCCCACCGGTGAATTATCCAGCAAGGCCTGCAGCTCGGCACCGGCTATCGACAGATGGCGGCTGGTTTCTTCGGCGGCAAGCTTCGCCTGGGAGAGGTCGGCAGTACGCTCCCGCACCTTCTGCTCCAGCTGCTCGAAACTCTCCAGCAGACGCCTGGTCATAATCCGCAGGGTTGAGGCGAGACTGCCGATCTCGTCGTCCGCATCGATGGTAATCGGGGTCTCAAGATGTCCGTCGGCTATCCGTTTTGCCGATTTTTCCAGCAAGGCCAGCGGTCTAAAAATATAATGCCGGAGAATGAGCATGGAGGTGGAAAAAATGGCGATAATGAGCAGCAGCAACAGCCCGACGACGCTGGCTGTGGTCGATAAGAGTTCCCTATATATGGCATCCTTGGACATGACTATATGCAAGCGGCCTACCTGGTTGCCATCGCGAAGAATTGCCGCACTCCTCACCAGATAAGCCGATGTATCGCCGAATTGATCGAGACTTTTGCCTTCCATTTCCGGCACGGTTTGACTGGCCACCACCTGATCATCGACCAAAACTCTGGCAAATACCACCGCGTCATTGGTGAGGATCGCCCGCAGAATATCGTTTATCGACCGATGATCAAGTTTCCACACCGCTTCCGGCAAGGAGGTCTCGGCGAGCCTCAACGCCTGACCAAGTTGTTTTTCTAATTCAGCCTCCTTTCCGGCGTAATTATACCACCCGACTACCGCGGAAAAGAGGATGAGAATGGCAGTGACCACGCTGACCAGCGTGAGACCGAAGCGGCGGCTGAGGCTCTTGCCGAGGTGGGGTGTCTCCGTGCTTTCGCGCTGCATCGTCATCGCTCTCTACCGCCATTTCCTTTCTATTTCCGTAAATACCTCGGCGTCATCGATCCTTTTCCTGCCCGCATCGAAAATATCAAGGATCAACACACTCTTGTGATCATTTTTCCGGCACATGAGGTACTCATCTATAGTGTCGAAATGGCCGACAATTTTAAAGTCATCGCTGCGCTTCATTTTTTTCAGCTCATGGTCATAGGGCTGCTGATACCCGGCCACCCCGACCAATCGGCCCTTGCCGACCAAATCAAACCCTTGGGCGATCGTGTCGGTCGGCTCCTTGATTATCAAATTCATCGCCTCCCATTTCTTACCATAGGACCAGCCCCTGACAAAACCGATGGTCTGGTGGTCGAGCGACTCCAAGCCCTGCCAGCTTATCCGGGAATCTTCTCGCATGTAAATGACCAACTGCACCTGATCGACATAGGCCTTGGAAAAAGCGAAATCCTTTTCCCGTTCGACCGTATGGTTGGCGGGGAATATGCCTTCCACCTTGCGTTCTGCGAGATAGTGCATTCCCCGCTCCCACGGCACAACATACAAGCGGATGGTATACCCCATGGCATGAAAGCTCTCCCTGACAACATCCCAGCTATAGCCTTGGAGTTGGCTGGAATCGGAACCCGGCGGGATATTTTCAACCTCTTTAAAGGTTGCTTTTTCCTTGGGAAAACAGAACGGGGCAAAGTCGGTCAAGGTGGCGAGAGTGACGATTTTTTCACTGCCATGGCACACCCCGGCCAGCAGAACTACTAAGACAAAGGTTGATAGAATTTTTCCTGACATTTTATCCTCCAGATTGAGTCACAGTATCTAGCCGCACTCTTGTCAAACCGATCGACAATTCTTTAACATAAAGCTGCTGGAATTCCAAAATTCTATCATGAAAACCACCGAATGACAAATTATCTGCAGGACTCCGATCCCCAGAAAATCGGCACTTCACTCCCCATCTCCGAGGACAACCGCCGTCCCGTATTTCTTCATTTTTCCCCGCAGTTGATCATACGTCAGTCCCAGGCGGGACGCAGCCCGCCGCTGATTATAGCGACAATCGGCCAGGGCCTGACGCAACAGGGATATCTCCAGATCGACGACCATTTGCTCGAGGGAGTTCGTCCCCTGGGAAGCTATGGTCGATTCTTCAATTTCATTATCCCCTTCATCTCCCAAGGCCTGGGACAGCGAGTCATACGGCGAGACGAAAGGATCAAAGGTCACCTCTTCTATGATTCCCGTATCGGCACGGTACACTGCCCGCTCCACGACATTTTTCAACTCGCGAATATTGCCTTTCCAGCTGTAGTCCTCGAGTCGCCGGACAGCGGCAGGAGTGAAAACCGGAATGCCGCTCCGACCCAGTTCATAGGACATCCTCGTCGCAAAATGATTGGCGAGCAGCATAATATCTTCCCCCCGATAACGCAGCGGCGGCAGAAAAAGCACCTCAAACGACAGGCGATCGAGAAGATCCTTCTTAAAATCCCGCCGTTCGGCGAGCGCCGAGAGATCGACATTGGTTGCCCCGACTATTCGCACATCGACCTCAACCGGCAGGGAACTGCCGACTCGCTCGAAAGAACCGTATTCCACAACTCTCAGGATTTTTTCCTGCGCCTCCATAGGGATCGAGCCTATCTCGTCAAGAAACAGGGTGCCGCCGTCAGCCGCCTCAAATCGCCCGGTGTTGCGCTTCTCGGCGCCGGTAAAGGCGCCTCTTTCATGGCCAAAGAGGGCCGCCTCGATGAGTGCCGGCGAAAGCGTCGCACAGTTCAAGGTGACAAAGGGCCCCTGCCAGCGTTTGGAGAGAAAATGCAGCCGGTTGGCCGCCAGTTCCTTGCCGGTGCCTCGCTCGCCGATAAGGAGCACCGGCCTATTCACCGGGGCTACCCGGGAGAGTCGCTCCTGAAAATCAAGAAATGCTTCGGATTGCCCAAGTGCCTCATTTCGTGAGGCGGTAAAGACCTTATCGCTGTCGATCTTTATATCAATTTTCAAGTATTTTTTCGCCTATCATTAGTATTTTAAACCTATATGTGGCTATATTAACCAGAATTGCTTCAGGTGTCAACAGACCAAGGCCTTGATTTTTCATCGTTTTGAATATTTAACTCATCCGGCACAGTTCCTGCTTTTGAGTAGACAAACATCAACAATCTATCATGGAGGAACATCATGGGCGTATTTACCCGCTTTAGAGACATAGTCAGTGCCAACATCAACTCGATGCTCGACAAGGCAGAAGATCCCGAGAAAATGATCAAGCTGATGATCCACGAAATGGAGGATACCTTAATCGAACTTAAGACCTCCTGCGCAGGGGTTATCGCCGGCCGCAAAAAGGTCGAGAGAAAATCGGAGGAAATCAACGCCAAGGCCGACCTCTGGAATGAGCGCGCCGCCCTGGCGGTCGCCAAAGGCCGGGATAATCTGGCGAGAGAGGCCCTGGTCGAAAAGCGCCGGTTTTCCCGCATCGCCGAATCCCTTGACAACGAACTCGGCGAATACCGCAATCTTATCGACAAATACCAGGAAGATATTATCGAGCTGGAGAACAAACTGAACAGCGCTAAGGAAAAGAAGCGGGGTCTCGTTCAGCGACACAAGAGCGCGACCGGCAGCAAACGCGCCCAGGAAGAGATCCGGCGCAGCACCAGCAGCGACACCATGGCCCGTTTCGACAAGCTGGAAAGCCGGATAGAGCAGATGGAGGCCGAGGCCGAGCTGGTCAATGCCCATAGAAAAACGACAATCGATGAAGAGTTCGACAACCTCGCCACCGATGTCGAGATCGAGAATGAGCTTGCCAAGATCAAGGCCGCTCAATACAGTAAGAAAGACGAAGCCCTTTGAACATTAAGACAACACAGCACCACTGATCGGAGAAAGTCAACATGCTCAGTATCTTAGTCGTCTCCATAGTCTTCGGCTCCCTTATTGCCCTGGCTGCCCTCATCTGCGGCACTGTGCTGATTATCATAAAGACGCGGAAAGGCAGCCGGGGTGCAGGCGACAGCGAGGAAACCCGGATTATCCAGGAACTCTACCAGAGCCTGGAACGGATGGAAGAGCGGATCGAATCCCTTGAAACGATCCTGGCGGAAAGTCAGGAAAAGGACGGACAACCAAAATGACACGCTACTACAACAAACTGGGTGGAATATATCGGGCACGCGACGGGGTTTTCTTCGGGGTATGCAAGGGCGTTGCCGAATACTTTGATTTCTCGGTGTTCTGGGTCCGCATGGCGATGGTTATTGTCTTTATCTGCAGCGGCTTCTGGCCGGCCACCGGGATTTATCTGGTTGCCGCCTTCTTCATGCGACCGGAACCTATCAAGCCTATTGCCAACGATGACGAACAGGAATTTTACGACAGCTATGTGCACTCGCCAAGGAGCGCCGCCCAGCGCTTGAAAAAGAAATTTCAGGACCTCGACCGGAGGATCCGCCGCATGGAAGACAAGGTAACCGGTCGGGAATATGAATGGGAGAAACGCTTTAACTCGTAGGTCTTCTCCGCTGCTCATGAAAGAAAAAGGCGTCTGCCGAAAGGCAGACGCCTTTTTTTGTTTTGGAAAAAACCGTCACACAAACAACTTGACTGGATTCTTTTACCGGGCACCTTTTTGTCCGAGAACGGTTTTAATCGTGTTGAAGACAATGACAAAATCGAGGACAATGTTGAAATTTTTCAGATAGTAGAGATCGTACTCAAGCTTTTTTAGTGTATCCTCGGCGGAAGCGCCGTAAGGATAACAGATTTGCGCCCAGCCGGTAATTCCCGGTTTGACGACATGGCGTATACCGTAATAAGGAATAACCTTTGCCAACTCATTGACAAAAACCGGCCTTTCCGGGCGCGGGCCGACGAGACTCATCTCGCCCTTGATCACATTCCACAGTTGCGGCAATTCATCAATCCGCAATTTCCGGATGACGGCACCGAAGCGGGTAACCCTGTCGTCATCAACGGAAGCCCATACTGCGCCACCTTTTTCGGCATCCTGGCGCATGGACCGGAATTTTATCAAGCGAAAAGTGCTGCCGTACTGGCCCACCCTCTCCTGTCTATAAATAATTGGTCCGGGTGATTCGAGCTTAATAATGATGGCCGAGAGCAGCATAAGTGGCAGGGACAGGACCAAGAGCATACTGGAAAGGCAAATATCGGCAACCCGTTTGAACGAACGCTTCAGCCGAGAAAGTCCAAATCCTTCCGAAAAAATAATCCAGCTCGGGTCGACGCGTTCAACAAGAATTTTACCGGCAATCCGCTCATAAAAACTCACGCCCTGTTCAACAATTATCCCCCGCATCTTGCACTGCAAAAGCGTTTGCACAGGCGTTGCCCCCCGTCGGTCATCCGGGGCGACGATGATCCGATCCACATTTTCCATGGAAAGAGTATCGCCCATTTCCTCTAGTTGGGAAAAAACTGGTATGTTATTAGGATGGTATTCGGGCACTTCCTTCCCAATAAAAGCCAATATTTTGTACACGGAATCCCGTCTGCCTTCAACCTCCATGGCAATAGCGTTGGCCAGCTTACCGGTGCCGATGACGATTACCGCCTGGACAAACATTCTTTTGCGCAGGATGAAATAATAGAAACCACGCCAAAGAAAAATGGTCAGGCAGATAACCAAATAGCCGGTCCAAAATACCCGCGTGGAGATCAACAGATCGGGAACGAGATAGTAAAGAATTGCCAGAACAATGCAGCCGACACCGAAGGCCTGGGTAATGCGGGTAACCGTCTCAGGCATTGAAATACCTGAATTCAGATCATATAAATCAAAGAAATAGAGGCAAAGAAGGAAGACAATAGTGACGACCATTGCCTGCCTGCCGCAATCAAAAGCATCGATCCAGAAAATGACATTGCCCTTGTAGAGCCAATTGACCGCCATTATCGATAGGAAAATGAGGCCACCCTCGCCAAAGAAGAAGCTCAGGTTTCTGGCAGAGTAATATCTGTTAAAGAGGATTGGCATGTAATAACTCGACTGAAATGGTTATGATTTTAGACATGCTGGGAATAGGATGCATTTACTTATAATTACAATGCAATATGTGGATGTGTCAAGAACTGCACAGGAAAAACACCTTGGAACAACAGTATTATTCCAACAAAAGCCAATTATCAAAAATACAATATGCAATTATCCATAGCATCTATGTCGCCAGGGATTCCGACAGACCCCTAGAAACGATTTTGAAATCTTTGTTTCTATAGAGTATTATGTTGACATGAAAAGCAATCCTGAACAAACAACTAGCAAAAACAACACGCTTTTTTCCATCTCCGTTTATCTTACCATAGTCGCTTACATCGCACGAATCGCCGAAATATTTCCGGTTCTCGGAACGTTCCGCGTCAATTTGCTGCTTTTTGTTACAACACTTTTTCTCTTTGTTGTAACTGGGGCGATAAAAAACATTAAGATCACAGGCAATACAGAGCTGTTACTCATGACAGGCTTTTTGTTCGCAGGATTATTAAGCGTGCCTTTTTCCGTCTGGCCAAGCAACGCTTGGCAAACTTGCATAGACAGCCTGATGATTAATCTGGCAATATTCCTTTTTTGCCAGGCTGTTATCAAATCAGAAAAACAATTATTCGGCACTATCAGTACGATAATATGCAGTTGTGCAATTTTGCTTTATGGATTGACCTACCGACCTGTTATTGCAGAAGAATACCGTATATCAACAACCATTTCATACGACTCAAATGATATAGCACTTCTCTTTGTCTTTGCCTTTCCGGTTGCATCAGCCTTTTTTGTCGCGTCAAAACTTAAGGGTAAGCTCCTTGCTTGCATTATTATGATTGGCCTCGCACAGGGTATAGTTACAACTGGTTCTCGTGGAGGGATGATTGCCTTTGGTATTGCTAGTTTTTTAATCTTTTTTTCTTCTGGCATTGGCTTAAAGCTCTTCTATAAACTCGTTGTCATCGTCATGATAGCAATGTTTATTCTTTCGCCAAAAGGAGACGGTTTACGAGAACGCTTCGCTACCCTGATGAGTGGCCAGGACTACAATATCGTCAACACCAATTCTGCAGCTGGAGGGCGTCTAGCCATATGGAAATCAGGCCTGGTTTTGCTTCTAAACAACCCGGTAGTTGGAGTTGGAGCAGGTAATTCAACTACCGCAATGGGCCAGAAACATGGCGACAGAAGCTGGAAGACCATGCACAACTCCTATCTACAAATAGCCGTTGAGACTGGTCTCATAGGATTAGCCATTTATCTAGCAATACTCGCCATAATATTGAAAAACTGTAAAAACACTATTGCCACACTCAAACGATCCACAAATCAACGGGAGAAGGTCCTTTTACCATTCGCCTGTTCGATGCGGATAGGCTTTATAGCGTATATGATAGCCGGCTTCTTCCTTTCCCAGGCATTTTCCCCAATAGTGCCATTGTCACTGGCTTTTTCCAATCGGCTCCAATTTCTTGCAACCAGACTGACTCAACAAACCCCGGAAAATCAATAAGGGTACTTACTGCGTGTGAATAATCTTCCTAATCCAATAGCATTGATGATGTTCTCCGGCGATTTTGGTGGGATGGAGAGAGTCGTATTGTCTCTCGCCCAATCGTTACAGGAAAACAACATTCCTGTCATTGTATACATTATCATTGAATCCAGAGCGGGGATTGAAAGACTCACGCGACTGCATAGCTTCCTGGATACATTACCATCTGCAATCAAAACTCGAGTCTTTGAAACAGAAAAACGTTATGATAAGGTATTAAGAAGAGAGATTGCGCAAGCATTGCTTAAAGATCAAGTATGCCTAGTCCATTGTCACTGCCACAAATCTGCTTTCTATCTCGCAAGAATCAAAAAAAATAAGGAACTTGTCAATATTCCCATCGTTTTTACGCTCCATGGCATTTTCCTCAATAGGAAAAAAATCAGCTCGCTCGCTGTTCTGGTTGGCTATTTCTACGCAATGGCAAATGCAGATGTCATTATTCTCTGCGCCTGGCATCTTGGCTCCCACCTGCAATGGCTGCCATGGTTGAACCATAAAAGCCAAATTATTCAAAACGCCCTGCCGAACCAACCTTTTCCCATATCTAGGATAACGGCTCGAGAAAAACTTGCCCAGCAGTTTCACCTTGACAAAGATGCATTGTGGGTCGCCAATATCGGTCGCCTTGCACCCGAGAAAAACTTCGAGCTTTTTCTCGCAATTAGCGCAAAGGTCAAAAGTACCTTTGCGGCAAAAGTGCAATACCTCATTATCGGCGATGGACCTTCAAAACATTCACTCCAGAAACTTGCCAGGATGATTAATGTTGGTTCGGATGTACTATTCACTGGTTTCGTTGATGATATCGAGACAGTCAATGCAGCTATCGATGTTTTCATGATGACATCAAATACTGAAGGAACATCCATGTCCTTGCTTGAAGCGATGAGAGCTGGACTTCCCATCGTCGTTACTGATGTAGGGGGGAATAAGGACATTGTCCAATCGGGCGAGAACGGTATTCTTTTCCCGGCCGCAAATATACTTGAAGGAAGCGAGGTATTGATAAAACTGTTAGGAAATGCGGAACTCCGAAACAAACTTGGAAAAAATGCTCATACCACTTGGGAAAATCACTTTTCCCCAACACATTGGGTGGCTAAACATCAGGCTATTTACAACTCACTTCTAAACCTATGAAACGAGTCAACCAGCTGCGCGCCAGAGTCTATGATATTATTAATTCTCGCCTGAATCGGTTTGCGAAAGGACCTCTTCGCGATTTCGCAAAACCAGGTTTTTTATGCTTCAAGCTCACTGAACGTTGTAATTCCAGGTGTGTCCATTGTGGCATCTGGCACAATACCGATAGCGGTAGAGAGCTTTCTAAAGACGACTGGATATGCATTATCAATAACCTTCGCGATTGGACTGGTCCCGCCAACCTGGTGATTACCGGAGGAGAAGCTTTGTTACGGCCTGATGCTTTAGATTTAGTGCGTCACGCCTGCAATGTTGGCATGGTTGTGGAACTTTTGTCTAACGGAATAGCTTGTGACCACAGAGTCTGCGAACAAATTGTGTTGAGTGGCGTTGACCGGATCACCTTCTCACTCGATGGCATTACGCCACAGACCCATGCCTCAATCCGCGGCATTCCGGATAATTTTGTGTGCACCTTAGAGGCTATTGAAAATATTGACAAACATCGCAAAAAGTACCGCAGTGAAATAAAAATTCTCTTAAAAACTGTCTTAATGAGGGAAAATATACATGAGGTTATCGCCATCGGTGACTGGATTACATCGCAGGGCAAGGCTGAATGGCGTATTCAACCTATTGAACAAAATTACGGCGAAAGAGATAATCCTTTATGGTACAAAACCAGTGATCTCTGGATTACTGATCTCAAGGCAGTGACACACCTGGTTTCTGAACTCAAACAAAGAAAAAAAGATGGTTGTCCCTTGCAAAATGATTTTCAAAGCCTCGATTATATTGCATCGTATTTTGCGAATCCCGATACATACATGCGAGCTATACAAAGTCATAATCTGCCAGGCCTTGACTGGACACCTCCTGCCAATTTTGAAGTATCCGCCGCTGGCGACGTGCGTTTTAGTTTCATGCTTCAACCAGCCGGAAATCTAAAAGATAGCTCGCCAAAAGACATTTGGAATAGACGCCACTAGAACATTGAGGTGCAACCATGACCACTGTCTTATCGCTGATCGCTTTGACTCCAAACAAATTGGGGTCCTACGAAGAATTCGAGGTGCTTTTAGCCCGACGAATGCGCCTTTTGGGATGGCGTAGTGTTAAAATTTTCAATGATTCCCCCAAAGGCGATCTGCTAAACGCTATTCTCGATACTGGGTGCGAACTGAATACTCTCCCCCAACATTTTTCAAAAATTTCAAGTATGCTGCATGCAGCAGCTCTCTTTCGCAACTTCAAACCCGACTTACTTCACGTCAGTTTCCATCCAATGACAACACCTCTTTCGATCCTTGCCCGAACTTGCGGCGTAAAAAAAATAATCTTTACCGATCATTTTTCCGGGATGCCCCCTCTCAACTCGGCACCCAAGGAGTTGTTCCGCTCAATACGCAATAAGTTTTCGATGTTCCCCATCAATAAGTTTATTGCCGTTTCTCGTTTTGTAGCCCATCGTCTGGAAACTCGCTCGGGCGTGTCGCCACACAAAATCCGAGTCATTTATAATGGTATCAATACGCAACGGTTTCACAATAAGACAGACCGAGCTCTTATTCGCGAGTCCCTGGGTGTTCCGTTTGGGGATTTTCTGTTTATTGCCGTCGCACATCTCATAAAAAGCAAAGGGATTCATCATTTTCTCGATGCTGGAAAAATCTTATTGGCAAAAGGTCTGAACGTCAGTTTTGTTATTGTGGGCACCGGGCCAGAGCTTGATAAACTTCAGGACCAGGCCAGTGCTCTGAATATGACCCCAAAGGTGCACTTTGTCGGTCTACGTAACGATGTGAATTTGCTCATGGGCTCCGCGGACGCACTGGTATGTCCTTCCCTTTGGGATGAGGCATTTGGGCTTGTTAATGCAGAAGCTATGCTCTGTGGAATACCTGTCATTGCATCCCGAGTGGGCGGGATTCCTGAACTTATCACAGATCGAAAGACCGGCATTCTAGTTGCACCAGGCAATACCTCTGAATTGGCTAACGCCATGTTACAAATTGTTGCCAACCAAGAACAGGCAAGAATTATGGGGTCAGTGGCGCAGGAAGAAGCCCTTCGGCGTTTCAGTTTGGAAAGGATGGTTGAAGATACCATTACCATCTACCAAGAGGTACTCAATCGTCGAGAGTTGATCCATTTGACTGGCACCTGAAATCGAGTCTTCGACACATTAAAAATATCAAGCACAAGCAAGTAAATTCCCAACAGATAAAGGCCTTAAGTTATTCCAATGCATATCGCAATTGTAATAGACAGCCTGCGTATCGGTGGCGCAGAAATCCTGGCGATCCGCCTGGGAAAAGGATTTATGGCTTCGGGCCATAGCGTTTCTATTATTGCCCTTGGGGGGGATGGCCCCCTTGCTGCACTGCTCAATCAAGCGGGTATCTCACATTTGACACTGAATTTTCCGACTGGTGTCCGTTTTGTTGCAATGTGGCGATTATTTATGTTTTTACGAACCCAACATTACGATTTGATTATCAGTAATCATTTCCGACAACTTGTGCATACTTGGATGCCAGCCACTTTGGTGGATATCCCGCATTACCACATCGAACATGACAACAACCTTTACAAAACGAAAAAAAAATACCTTTTACTGCTTAGGATTTTTTTAACCAGGGTAATACGACTGATAGTCATCTCTCCAACCTTAGAAACCTGGTTTCGCGTCCAGCTACCCAAACAAAGTGAATTGATTTCTCTTATTTCCAATGGGATTGATATTGATGTTTTTTCCCCGTCACTTGAAAGAAAACGGGACTTCCGAAAAGATAATTCTCTTGATAAAGATTGTATTATCTTTGCCACATGTGCGCGATTAGAGCCTATTAAAAATATTAGCTTGATGCTTCGCATCTTTCACCACCACCATACCCTGAATCCGAATTCCCGCTTATTACTGCTGGGCGATGGTAGCTGCCGTGAACAACTTGAACTTGAGGCGCAACAACTTGGAATAACAAGGTATGTGTTTTTCGAAGGCCTTCAACCTGAGGTCGCCCCATGGCTACAGGCCATTGATGTTTATTTAGTAACGTCTGAAGATGAAGGCCTACCACTCTCCGTTCTGGAGGCAATGGCATGCGGAGTTCCTGTGGTGGTGCGTTCGGTCGGAGATCTACCCAGATTGATAAATGAATCTCTTGGAAGGTTAGTTGAAGGTCAGGACATGAAAGAATGGCAAAAAGCTATAGATCAAATTGCTGTAACTCAAGAGATTTATTCTGCTCTTTCCTACAATGCTCGGAAACTGGTGGCCGATGAATATTCATTAACCAACTGCGTGGCTCAATACCTTCAACTTTTCCAGAATACTGCTAAATAATTCTCAATTACGGTAGTTTATCTATCGGAATTAACCTAGAATTCAACTCACATCAGCTTCGCTTGCCATAAAAAGATAAACATTTAAATCGCTCAGGCAGAAGAAACAACACACTATAGACAACGAAAAACAATCCTCCACAAATGCAAAACCACATTCGTGAATCGGTAAACAAACAACGTAAGACTATACTTGCCAGCGACAATATCAGTGCACACAACGCCAATGGAACAAGCTGACGGAAAGGAATTTGTTCTGCCAAAGACCAACCAAAAAACCGATAATTGAAGCGTAATCCAGCGCCCCGCAAGTAGATTCCTGAGGCCAATACACCGCTCATCGCACCATAAATGCCGAATGGCTTTGTCAGCAATGCGACCAAAGCAACCGCAACCAATGTTTTTACAAAAAACGTACGAAGTGCCCAGCCTCCGGCCCCACTAGCCTTAGGCCCGCCATCGTAGGGAATCATCATTAGCAAATAAGTACAAGCATAGAGCCTCAGCACAGCAGCCGAGCCGAGATAGTGATCGGTGAAAAGAATCAGAACAATCGGTTCGGCGAACGTAAGTAAGCCCAAAAAAGCCGGTATCACTAAACGAGCAATTTCAACGACCGCCTGGCGAAATGCTTCTGCGCCAGCAGCGGCATCACCCCGAACGATGGTGCCAGCCAGTTTCATTGCTAACACCTGATTTACCGACTGCTCCAGGGCAAAAATCGGGGGCAATGCTAGACAACCCATTGCAAACACGGCAAAATCAGATGATGACAGCAATCTTGACAAAAGAATTTGATCGAGTGACCCAGATAACGCAGCGAAGAAACCGGCCGCAGAGACAGGCGCCGCGTAGCGAAAAACAGTAGTCAACGTCATACGTGAAAACATTGGCCGTAACCCACCGTAAATTCCTAACACCTGTGCTAAACACGAGCGAAGTATTGAGGTGGCAGCAAAAGCGAGAAACACATACTCAATAGCCCGAGTATACCAGGCGACTGTAAGAATAATACCTGCACGAAGTAGCTCGTTGCCACATCGGAAAATCGCAACTTGCCCAACTTTCTGCTCAGCAATCCAAAGTTCTTCACAAAAGCTGCTACCCAACGTCAGTGCACCGGAAACAATGAAGCAATAGGCATTTAATTGTGTGCCACCCAGCATGTACGTTAGACCAGTATTGGCAAGTAATCCGAGCACGAACAACACCACGCTAATTATCGACAACACGGTCCATGCTTGAGCCACTAGCGATGGGCCACGACCGGGCTGTCCATTCCAGAAATAGACACCGTGCACGAAACCAGCGCTCAGGCTCAACATCGGCAATAAGGAGAGATACAGAAAAAATGTCTTGTAAAGGCCAACAGTTGCTATTGGAAAAATACGCACTAGTACGAGAGGTAAGGCAAGCTGAATGAACGAGGTGATAGTCCCAACAATCGTAAGTGGCCAGTGGGAATGTTTCATACCGCGTAATCATTCACAATGGTTAAGAGAGAAATTATTTTTCTTTTAGACAAGGTATTCAAATGTTCCTTGCGAATAATTTGTCTTCAAGAGGCTAATCGGGATGATGCATAGCATATGCAGTCCCCATAGGAGACCTATTTTGCTACAACTCTGGTGTAAAGTAATCGATGGTTCTCGGCAAATCTTTCACCCGAAAAATGTTCAACGATTCGTGCTCGCGCAGCGCGTCCTATGCATTTGGCTAGTTCAGGATCACCCAACAGTCGAATGACCGCCTGAGCCATTGCCGACGCGTCATTAGACGGTACCAACAACCCACTCTCGCCGTCGACAATCATCTCGGCTGGCCCACCCTCGTTCATGGCGATATAAGGTCGACCACAGGCCATGCCTTCCAATACAGCTGTACCAAACGGTTCAGGTATAATCGAAGCATGTACCAACACTTCACTCGCGCACATGAGCGAAGCAACATCCGAGCGAAAACCCGCAAAGGTGATGCGGTCGGATATTCCGAGGGACCGTGCTTGCTCTCTCAATTCTGTTTCGAAGCCCATAGGCCCATCAGACACACTGCCTACTATCAAGCCATGCGAATCTGGAAACTCAGCCAACCAAATCTTTGCCCCTTCAAGGAACACTTTATGGCCTTTCCAATCGACAAGTCGCCCGAAAATGGAGACGACTTTTTTCCCTTCCAAGATCCCAAATTCCTTATAAAGATTTACTGGTGGAACATTATCAAACAGGTCAATATCGACCCCATCTCCGATCAAAACAATCTTGCTTGACGGGACGCCGAACGCCAACAAATCCTTTTCAATAATTGCGGAAAGTGCTATGTGAACACGCACTCTCTGCTCCCAAAAGAGCACATAGCGCGATGGAAATTCGTAACCACGATGCGAGCATACACATGGAATGCCTAAGATCCACGCAGCGATCACTCCATAAACTTGTTCATTGAGGAGATTGTTGAGATGGATTACGTCTACATTTTCACGCCATGCGAGATGGGCCAATCGTATCGCAGCCGGAAGGTCGACTGTGAGCAAATTGGTAATAATCCCCAGCCCGCGCGACCAAGATGGCCAAAGTTCCAAATCTTGGCGTCGCCTGCGTGGCAGTTTAAACCATTGCACCCCACATGGCACACGGGCAGCAAGAATGTCCTCGGGTTGTTCGGAGACGAGGTACGGTTTAACTCGTACATCCATCTGTAAGAAACGACAGAGCGTGAGCGCCACTTCAAACGCCCCCCCAAACTTATCGGTACTGTCAACAATGAATACTCTCATCCAAGAAAACTCCACTCTGCCTTATCATTGCTGAGTCTCGGGAACGCAACAAATCTACAATAGGGATTCGGATAGTCAAGCCCTGAGTTCATATATGTCATAGAAAGAATTCTGATATTTCTGAGAAGTAAAGAACCCTGAAGAAAACGTAAATACGAATAGCCCAAAAGTTGTAGGTATCCAAACCAGGCCATTAAAGAAATGGCCAATTACAACCACAATAATTGCTTGAATTTTCGCAATGCTAAAATTACAGCTAACATCTTCAAAATCCATATATTCCCAATTCCAAACCCTTTATTCGAATCGATCCATTGATAATCAACATTGACTAATAACCCTTTGCAATTGGATCACTCGATTCGTCCAACTATCATCAGCAACACCCGCACGGATTTTCAAACGTTGTTCTCGGCTGTCACATTGAAAACACGATTCCAGCCATTCTTCAATCTCTTGCGGGGTATCTGAAATAAATACCCCTGGACAGTTCTTCATAGCATATACTTCAGGCAAGGAAGTGCAATGGCTTGCCAGTCCGGCCGCAAGATATTCTCTTATTTTCAAGGGATTGACCGACTCGGTGAGCGCTGAAACCTGAAAAGGTATCCAAGCACAAGCCCAATCTTTGATTACAAAAGGAAGATCCTTGAAAGGCACGGGGGGAAGCCATCGTACATTCTCTATCTTCTTAGAGCGTTCTGGCAAATATCGTATAGGCCCCCTGAACTCCAATATCCAATCCCGCATATTTGTGGCAATCATCTCAATTAAAGAAAAATCCAACCATTCAGCAACAAGCCCAAAAAAGCCAAGAATTTTTTTCCGAGAAGGTTCATAACTTGCCAGTGCGAAGTGTGCGGTGTCTACTCCTTGAGGCAAGTAATGTGATTTTTTCTCCCAAACCGCTTGCTGGGGTATCAATTTCCTGGCTGTCGCAATGATGAGAGCCGCCTGATCAAACATCAATGGTTCAACCTCGAGAATCAGATCTCTATCGACTCCCGGCAATTCGGCATATCGATCAAGACGCAGATAGGCAAGTTTTCGATAAGGGATTCCTTGTATATAATGGGCCACAACTGGATTTGCGCTTAAAATGTTGGGAGCAACCATTCCCAAGAGTTTCATCGCCCGTAAAATTTGGATATGCAGTATCCACTTATTGAAAAAACGGCACAAACTATTCTGATGAAAAGGGACAACCATCGGTGCAATATGTAAAAATTGACAGGCTGTTATTTCACAATCGGTTTTTGGATCTTTCTGCTGCAGTTCCCTTGTCGCCACTTTTGTTGCTAACGAACATGCCTTTACCTTCAACCGCGTCAAATCCTTTCGGTTGAGCCCAGGAGTTCTCATGCCAATAGAATCGACCCAGATTACTCTATCAACTTCAAAAAAATGCCTCACTAGATGCTGCGTGGTTGATGCATGCCCTCCCCAATCATCACCGAAAACTATGAAATCCATGCCCCACCTGACGTCAACTGAACCACGTTATACTCCATTTCAACTACTTACCGTAACCTCAACATCAGTCGATACTCCTCCAATCCCAAGGCTGCCAATTCAAAATTGAGTGCAAAATCAAAATCACCATCCTTTCGAGGAAAGATCATCATTGCGTCTCTTTCACGACCATCGAGATCGTAGTAGGGGTAATTCTGGGAAAGGACGAGATGCCAGCCGAGAAAATGATCACAGCCTTGTTTTCGTGCTGCTATGAGCTGCTGACCAAATGTAGCACGATTATCGTCAACCAGGCCAGAAGAAGAATTGTACCGTCCCCATCTCCTGCTGTCTTTTTTGAGCATTTGTACATAGTTATCATCAATACTGGACAGGGAGATATCTGTCAGTTTCAAATTCAGTTCATATCCCGCCTCTCCACGTTTTATCGGATGCGTATATCCGCCGAGCCGTAAAAATGGATAATATTGCTCAAGGATTTGCACCCTCTTCAAATCCCGCTCAACGGTCTGTGAATATCCGGCGGCTTCGTCGCTGATGTCGAAGACCACCGGAAGCCATTGTTTTTTCTCCATATGCAGCTTAAGTGCCTGGGAAGTTTTCTGACGGTATATTTCCTGGGGCACATCATCAATCGGTCCATAGTTGTCTAAAGGAATCGGGAATAGACCTCCGTATGTGAAAACCTTTTTTGAAAAACCAAGCTTTTTTGCCTCAGTCATCAGATCATCTATCTCTTTTGCGTCTAATGTCCACACATCATTTCCTTTTATGAATTTACTTTCCGGCAATGATGACCAAGTCGTAAACCCCCTATCGTGAAGGGCTTGAAGGACTTTCCGACGATTTTTCTTTTTTATCTCATGAACACCTGGTTTGTCATAATAGTCAAACGACACGGGATCGAGCCCGAAAAAACCGACCGCAATATCTGCTTCGGGTAACGCAAAATCCTCTACCTGCAAGGTTACGGGGTAAAGAACCTTCTCCTTACCCAATGCAATACTCAACTCACCGGAGTATGTTCCCGGTTGGACATGCTGATCGATTGGAATCTGGTACCAGATAAGTAAGCTGTAGTCCTTATCCAAAGTCATACCATCTTTTGGGATCACCCTCAAAAATCTGGGAGCCAATTCATAGGTCTCATGATTCATCGAATGGCTCTGATATTGGGCAACACCGTACCTCACCCATTCTGGTCGAACATTTAGCTCAAATCCATTCTCCGTTTTCAGGGAACTGCTCTCTATCTTCAGAACTTCTGTATCCCGGAGATTTCTCACAAGCAACGCCTGCACTGGCCGTTGCAACCGTCCTCCCTTGAGTGTAATCGTTTGTCCAGTGCTTTTTAAGAGCTGATTATAACGAAGCTGAATGCCAGTATCGATCAAAGCAGTATAGAAACCGTGTTTACGATCAGTGTCAGAAATAATCCCTTGCTCACGAGGCGGCTTGCTTTCCAATTTCCGGCAAAGAGTTGCAAACTCATCTTTTTGTACCTGCTCAAGCTGCTGCATGAACAGATCACCTTCTTTTTTCTGCTCTACTGGATAAATAATCAAAGAATTTAAAAAAATAGCCGAATCATCCCCATCACAGTTGATTGATATCCTGCCATCGGCAACCTCTACTTCAGTCACTATCTCTTTGAATATTTTTTTTAAATAGAGATCGTAGGCGTTGTCACCGGGTTTTGGTTCGACCTCGGAGAACCGTAGGAAATCATCAAGATATTCTTTCGCCGAACTCCGTCTTTCCTGAAGAACAGTCTGCCCCTGGATCTTTATGGTTCGCCTTGTCCAGAAGTGTTCATACCACTCACCAAGAGCATAGGGGACCAGTCGCACAACATATTTGCCATTCGGAACATCGACCCGAAAACTGCCTTTGTTGATAAAGATTCCATCACGATACAAAGAATCGGCATAGATAGAGTCATGGGCTCGCCAGATTTCCGCATCGACAAAACCAAATCCGACATCTTTGTTATAGAGGTGCTTGGTTTCAATACCAATAAAACCTTTTTGTGTGCGGAAATCTTCTTTGACAAAATCAAATAGCAACATCTCCGGTGTTGGTGTGGCAATGTGCGGAATCTTGGTTAACCGAATGTTATCGATATAAAACTCCTCCTGATAGTTGCGTTTATCCTCCGGAGCCACTGCAAACCAGACCTTTTTGATATTGGCAAGATCGAGATAGCGCTTATTGCGAACGGACCCTCGTTCTCCGACGTAACGGTTAACCTCAAATTTCAGATAATTCCATCCCGGCGCAAGCGTTGTGTTATGATTTAACTGATCCCAATACCCACCTCCTTCCTTATCATTAATACATACGGCGAAGCTAACTTGCTCTGGCAAGGGGTTATAGACATCCATGGCCAGATAGTCATACCCTGACCAGTTCTGCATTTCTTTATCCGAGATGTTGAGATTGTTATATTCGGCAAATCTGATTACCGCCGATTGTTTTCCGGACGTCGCCATCTTTTCACTGAACGTACGAAGGTAATGGCGTTTATTTTCGATGCTTCTATCTTTTTCTTCAAAGTCGAGCAGCATTCTTACAGGTGCAACTTCTCCTGTATGCCTTTGACGATCTTCTTTTTTCTCCAGTTTTTCTCCACAGATAGTACAGTAGCTTTCTTTACCATCCATCCACCTGTAGCAATTATGGCAGCGAACACCCTGGCCAATGGGATTGGGTTTCGGAAAATCCTTTGTTGATTTTTCAATGTGGAAGGTATTCACCGGCCCTGTATATGGTTCAATACTTATGTCATCGAGCCAAAGCGCCCCCTGCGCCTTTAGACGGAACCAGATATCAGCACTTTGCTCCTTAACATCCATTGTATAAGTAACTTTACTCCACTCAAAGGTACCTTGCAAATTGGTGGTAGGTGAAACAATATCTTCTGCTGTCTTATAAAAAAGCCAAATCGAATAATCCCATTGCCCTGCCTGTACGTCGAGAGCCCGCAACCATGCAGTTACCTGATATCGACCGGGCTTGAGGGTAAAATTTTTGTGCATCGTCACTTCCTGACCCTTTCCGCAGATCAGCGCTACGGCGCCTCTTCCAGAATATCCAAGTCCTGGAATATATTTTCCCGAACCCTCACCCCAAATGCCCCATCCCTCCAAGTCTTTTTCAAAAGAAAATGTTTCTGCCTCGGAGGTAGATTGGCTAACTAAAAAACAAAGAAACAACATGACAAGGAAGGTCATTTTCGTATTGCAGAGCAACCTTAGCAGAGATTCTCTCCTCACCAGCCTTACCTCCAGCATTTTTCCAGATCTCCACGAAACCAACGCCACCAACCGATGACTGCCGCCAGATTGAGAACAAAGAAAAAATAGCTCAATCCAATCACTTTCTGTTTCCGCAAACTCGGGAATATTGCCGCTACCAAAACGAGGAAATAGAAAAGCACCTGTACGCCAGCCATCAACGAATAAAATCCATCTTGGGAAACCTCACTGGTAAAAAAAACAACTGGAAGCAAGAAAGGAACAAGCAGTCTGGCCACCTTATGAGAATAAAATTTCCACCAGAGACCGAATGACAGCGGATTTCGCAACTCTTTGATAAGTGAAAAAAGCTGCCAGTTGCCCGCCAGAGTGCGCACTTTCCTCTTCCATTCGGTAGTTACCCCATCCGAGACAATGTCATACGCTTTGGCTTTGCCATCAAAGACAACACGCCCGCCCCGCAAATAGCATTGCAGAGGACAGTAGACATCATCTAAAAGTGTCCCTTGGGGTATCGCGGTATACAAATTCCTGCGAATTCCATACACGGCCCCTGTGGCACCCACTACAGAGCCTGTGGTACTCTCAAGTCTCCTTATCATTTTTTCGTATCGCCAATATGCGCCCATCTCCACTTCAATCTTACTTGCATGGCTTTCGATAAAATGCAATTCACCACTGACACAGCCGACAGTATTATCAGAAAAATTTACTGCTAGTTCCCGGATAGTGTCGGAAGCAAAGGTCTGCCGGCAATCGGTAAAGATGATTATTTCTCCGGATGCACTATTCACTCCCGCATTCAGGGCCATTGCCTTGCCCATTGACTCAGGCTGAACGAGCAGTCGAACTGCTGGTGTTGGAACACAATTCTGCCCTTGAAATTGCCTGACTTTCGCCTCAGTTTCATCTTTCGAACCATCGGAAATTACAATTATTTCAAGCTTCTCCAAGGGGTAATCCTGAGTACACAAATTTGTCAGCCGCTGGATTACCCGGTCGGCTTCATCTTTTACAGCAATAACAACCGAAATCGTTGGAGGCTCTAGCGAACGAATTTTTCGAATATTTTGTGGCCGCAAAAGAGCAATAAAATACAATAGCAGCGGGTAGCCAAGGTAGGTATAAACGATAAATGATAGGGAGAACCAGAAAAGTATTTCCGGCTTCATCTGCATCCCCTCATTTTGCAAGAAGGCGATTTACAGCAATAAGAAGCATAAGTCCAAGGACAAAAATCAAAATCCCTGAAAAATCGTGAAGAAACCCGTGAGCCACCTCAGAACCATAGTTCTGAGCGAGTATTGCCGTAGCTGTAAGACGAATAATGTTGGCAAAAATTGCGATAGGTGCGGCAGCAAGAAAAAGCACCCATTTCTTCAACATCGACAAGTCCGAGAAAAAAGCCAATGCACCTCCAAGAGCAAACAGAGTGACCAGTGAACGTAGGCCTGAACAGGCTGCCACTACCTCAAGAGTTGTCTCTGCCAGATGCAGCACATTGCCCTCCCGATACACCGGAATGCCGATTAAATAAATCACCTGTTCGGTCAGATACGAGCCGAAAAGCTGCATGGGAAAGGCGATCTTATTCCAGATAATTGCCGGCAGGGGGATCATGAACAAGAGGTATAAAATGGGCACGGCAAGCTTCTTCAGCTGGTTGAACCCATAAAGGAAATGCACAATTCCGAGTAAAACAACGACCAGGGACAGCCTTTGCAGGAAAAATTCGGATCCGATTTTGCCAGCAACGAGTATCAAAAGCCCGGCAAGAATCGTCAGCAACCCGCCGTTTCCGGGGGTAACCAGCATGAGCCGGAGTTCCTTGCGCAAAGTGTACAGCATATAAGCGGTAATCGCCGGGATGAAATAGCCATGCGAATAGTCATCGTTGGTATTCCAGGCGGCCACCAGGGTCTTGAGAAACGGCAGATATAAAACAAGCAAAGCGGCCAAGACCACGCCTATTAGAACCGGTGCAAGGGTGCTCTCGTAATTGGTTCTGGCACTCATAGCCGCGCTCCGGGCAGATGTCCTTCAAGAAGAGGCATTACCTGTTGGGCGAATTCCTTGGCGCGAGCTTCGGCGGCGGCAATGTCCCCCTCCCCGGCAACCGTCATAATTCGCACGAAGGTGCCGTCGCGTCTGCCGGTAAGCATCGCATCAAGAACTAGATAAATTTTCTCCCAATACTCGGAGGCGATAATCCGCCCCCTGTTCTGGTACCAGTACAGTACCACTTGGTATTCCGAGCCGTTGCGAATGAGCATTTGCGAAACGGTGGCCTCTTTTTTCCCCTCTATCCCGGACTGCAACACCACCTTTTTCACCCCGTCAATGCCCCAGCCGCCACCGGGAAGACAATTCTTCGGCGAATGGTAGCTGCCACTGACCCCAACCGACTTATAATAGCCGACATAGAGGTTTATTCGTGATGCAGAACCATCAAGGTAATTATATTGGAGATAGTCGTCCACTCCGAGAAGTTCGAGGACATCGGCGGAAGACTGAAAGGAGTTAGCAAGATAATAACTCCCTATTTGGTGGGGAAAGAGGCCTAACGCCTTTTTAATCGGTACCGGCGTCACCTCCGACGTCATCTGCAGGAGATACCAGGTAATCGCAAATAAGGCCAAGACAATGAGTACTCTTCCTTTGCTTATCATTTGTATTCTTAGGATTTTTCTACCAGGAAAACAGATTTTTTTCCATTAACAGAGACAAGACCACACGATGCTCATCGTAACTGTCATTTGCCTTTTCCGAATCCTGCAGCGAATAGTCATAGGAAAGATTTAAGGTGTACCAGCGCCAAAAGTGATAACCGGCACTGGTTCCGATGGCAAAGCGTTGTCGATTAATAATAGTGGTTTCCGTAAGGGGCTGGTTATCGGTGGTGGTCCCGACAGTAAAGGCTGCATTCCTCTGACTGATAATTTCCTCCTGATCCTCATAACGATAACTGGTAAACATCCTGAGGGTCAAATCCTTCAGGATTTCATATTGATAATCGATCCGCGCCTGCGAAAATTTCAGTAGTCCGTTGTCATTCGTGCCGGTGAAGTTCTGCCAATCATATCCGTGGGTTGCCGTTACCTCGAAAGTGCTGTGTTCCAAGGTGTACTTGAGACCGGCATTGGCATTATAGCCCCAATTCCCGGTCTTTCCCTCGGTTACCTGATAAGATGGGCCACCGCCTAAAGTAATCTGAAAATCTTTGGAAACTTCCCATCGCCAACCGGCAGTCACATCATGCAGAAAAGAACTGTCTCGATTGACTTGATCATAATCGATGCCCAAATAACTGTAGGTTAAACTGAGGGGATGATGGTCAATGAGACTTGACTCAAGCATCGTTGAGGCCCTGTATTCACTCAGATCCTGGTCGATATTCTCGCCGGTTGTCGCCTTTTCCGCCGCGACGGTATCATACAAACCCCTCACATATTTTGCGGTAGCCGTCAGTTTCCAGATGGAATCAAAACGATGGACGACAGATAAGGAAGCCTCATGACGATCATAATTCTGGAAACCGGAACCGGCTTTAACATCAATATTATCCAAGAGGTCGTAGGTATAACCTAAAGTGAAAAGGCTATCCTCCCAATACCTATACTCGGAAACAAAACCCAAATCGTTCGTCCTATATTTCCGACGACCGGTATTATCGGAAAGCTGCACCGAACTGTTGGCTTTGGTTGCACTCTGGTCGAGGGCCGCATCGGTCAAAAGATATTTTTCCGAAAGCTTGAGTTGCCAGTTGCGGGTAAGAAATCGATTAAACTTCGCCGACAGATCATGATCGACATCATGATCGTAGGTTTCATAATCATAATGAAAACTCGGCGAGTAGTGAAACGACACTTCATCCCGGGCGGTAACACTGGAGATGTCTATGAGAGGTGCAACGCGAAAACGATCATATTCATCATTCTGCAGGGCGGTAAGATCCTCGGTTGTCGTCACCACTCCCGTGCCGCTTGCCGCATTAAGGTTCTTATTTTTATCGTACTGGCGATCATATCGTTCATAACCGACGCTCACGCCACCATCCACTTTGTAATCCCTCGCGGCAACAGTTGGTGCCCACCCAAGAAGAGCAACGGCAAGAAAGGACGGCAGAACCGCACCGGCACATCCGGTACATCTCTTCTTTGATAGGGCCTTCCGCATGCTCATCCGTTAATTGACGATAACGATATCACCGGCCTCGATGAATACGTTTTTCTCCAGATCGGTACCATCGAGAAAATCTCCGTAATCAAATAACAACGTGTTTCCTTTGAAGAGTTTTTTGTCTTTTTTCGGTTCCTTGCGCACCAGCGTTATTTTTGACTTCGACCACTCGGTAAAACCGCCACAACGGGCAACGGTCTGCACGATATTGATGGGATAATCCAGATAATACACGCCGGGTTTAGCGACCTTGCCCATGACGGTGTACCGCTGGCTGTTGCTTTGCACCAGTACCACGGTAATATTGGGATTATCAAACACGGAGGCATACAGCACCTTCAGGTAATCGGCCAACTGTGTCAAGGTGAAGCCGACGGCTTCCACATCGCCGATATGCTTGAGAGAAATGCGCCCATCAATCCGTACCTGCACCCCTGTTCCACTCGCTCTCAGGCTGTCTTCCGTTTGCGGCCCCCTGCTGCTTGAAGCGGTGGTGGAGGAGGAAGGAAGAATGGCCGACATATCACCTTCACCGTAAACCTGAACGCTTAAGAGATCTCCATGGCCGATTACATACTGCTCCTCAGAGGGTACAGCTGCCATCGATTTTCCCAGGACCTTTTCACGGGCAGAGTCCCGCAATTCGCTGGTAATCGGGACATCGGCAGTCGATTGAGCCGCCCAAACGTTCTCTCCGAATAATAAAACGAATAATGCTAACAGATAAAAGTTGCGCAATTTTGCCATAATACCCCCGCTGAATCCGGAATTAACTCATTTTTTACCCTTGCAATTTTTTTGAAGTTAAGCATATCTTTTCTTATTTGTCACTCATTTGCCCGGAAATTAAGATTTTTTTCTCCGTTTTCAACCTGGGATCAATGAGCCTGACCCCCTTGAGAAAAGACAAATTTCCATAGGAAAACTTGGCAATTTTATATAGACTGTTCACATCGACCTTAACAATCAAACACCCGATTTCCGTCCTTCAGCGAAGGAAGGTATTTTCTTGAAAACGTTCTCATTCCATCCATTTCACCAGGGTCTTTCCCATGACTTTAAAGCATCTCTCCACCCTTGTATTTCTTGTTATCTTTTTCTGTACTCTCCCGGCTTGTTCAGATACCAACGAAAAAAAGGCAAAGCATTACCAACGAGCGCTCGAATATATTAAAAATTCCGATGACAAAGCCGCAATCCTTGAGCTGAAAAATGCCATCCAGCTCGATGCCAAGTTCGCCGACGCCAGATACCAATTGGGATTGCTTTATCTGAAAGCCGGTGATCCCAAGGCAGCTTTCGGGGAATTACAACGCACCGCAAGCCTCGACCCCAATAATCTCGATGCCGGGGTTAAGGTGGCCGAATTCCATCTCCTTTCACGTAACAAAGAGGAGAGTAGAAAATATGCGGAACAGGTACTCGCTGTAAATCCGAATTACCAGGACGGACTGGCCCTTCTCGCCAATCTGGAATTAATCGACGGTAATTTTCCGAAGGCAGAGGAAACAATCGACAAGGCTCTCCAGCAAGCCCCGGAAAATGATGTGTTCTATAACATCAAGGGCAGAATACTGGCTGCCCAAAATAAATGGGAGGAAAGTGAGAAACAGTTTCAAAAGGCTATTGAACTGAAACCGGACTATTTCCCCAATTACCGCACTCTCCTTATGTTCTATGAACAACGAAAAGATGAACGGGCCTTGCAGACCCTGTTGACGACAATGCTGCAGAAATTTCCGGAGAATCCGCAATTGCAGCTTATGTTGGCCGGCTTGTATCAAAAAAAAGGTGAATTGGAGAAGGCGGAACACGCTCTCTTGCAGGCCATTGCAATGCAGAAAGACTCTTCATCCTTTCGGTTGACATTGGCTGATTTTTATAAAAACCATCAAATGTACAATAAAGCTGAAGAGTCACTCAAAGCAGCAGTCACCGATTTCCCCAAAGACCTGCAACTCCAGGTAGCCCTCGCCGAACTGCAGTTCGATCTGCAAAAATTACCCGAGGCCCGTGCCATTATGGAATCTATTTTGGCATCCAATCCGGCTCATGGCGGGGCTAACTTGATTAAGGCCCGGTTTCTTATCAGAGAAGGCAAAAACGATGAGGCGATCCAGATTATCACCCCGCTTACCAGCGATTATCCCAAATGGGCCGATCCCTTTTATTATTCAGCGCTGGCTCACCTGCGGATCGGAAAAATAGAACTGGCGCAAAAATCGATTGAACTGGCCATGCAGAACAATCCGGCAAATGATCGCTACCATGCTCTTGCGGCCCAGATCCATCTGCTACGCGGGAGCGGCAGCGATGCCGAAAAAGAGGCCGGTATGGCTCTCAGTATCAACCCCCGCAATTTCATTGCCTTAAAGATCCTTGTCCAGTCCATGGTTCAGGAAAAAGCCTATGAAAAAGCGGTGAAGATAATCGAGTCCCTCGACAAAAAGTTGCTTGCCGAAGACCCCGAACTTCTCGGTACTGCAGGAATGGCTTATCTGGGGTTGAATAACACTGAAAAAGCCAAACAAACCTTCACGACTCTATTGACCCTAGCTCCTGACAACTCAAAGGCCTTGAGTCTTCTCACTGCCCTGACGGCCGGCAAGGACCTCGACAAGGCCATTGCCTTCGTTAAAAACCATATTGCCGCCCACCCCGATGGTGGCCATTATCTTCTCCTGGGTGATCTTTATGTTAATAAAAAACAATTCGATGAAGCGCTGCAGGCATACGAAAAGGCCCAAGAATTACGACCGGAAGATCCGCAAGGCTATATTCTTCGTGCCAATCTTTTAAATATCATGGGGAAAACCGATGCAACCATCGCCCAGTATAACGAACTTCTCAAAACCCAGCCGAACTCCATTGCCGGTCTCATGGGTTTGGCAACTGCCTATGAAAGCATCAACCGTTTTGCCGAGGCCAAGGCAAAATACCAACGAGTCCTGGAACTCCAGCCGAACCTTCCGGCAGCTTCCAATAATCTTGCCTGGCTGATCGCTTCAGAGGAAAACGGCGATCTTGGCGAAGCCCTTCGCCTGGCTATGCAGGCCAAACAGGCGCTACCCGACCAAGCGAATATAACCGACACCCTTGGCTGGGTGCACTATAAACGGAACTCTTATCCCTTGGCCATATCCCAATTCAAACAAGCGCTCGAGCATCGCCCGGAGGATCCAACTATCCGCTACCATCTCGCCCTCGCCCAATTCGCTAACGGCGAGAAAGAAGAGGCTATTGCTTTGTTGGAAAAGGTGCTTGGCGACGAAGGCAGGTTTAAGGAAAGGACGGAGGCCACAACGACGCTCCAGAGTTGGAAAAAGTAACGGATGGGAATGGTCGCTGAGGTGCCAGCGACCGAGCGCCACCCCTCTGCTAACGCAATTTACGAACTGCCCCGTTTTAATTGGCGGGGCAGTTCGTACACCTACTTACCCAAACAAAACTCGGCGAAGATGACATCAAGTATGTCTTCGGTAGTGGTTTCCCCAACTATTTCCGCCAGACGATCGAGACACTCCTGGAGATCGACGGCGATAAGGTCATTGGTAAGCCCGGAATTCAGGGATTCGAAAACCCGTTCGCACGCCTGGTGCGCTGCCAACAGGGCCTGCTTATGTCGCACATTGGGGGCGCAGCCGCCTTCTTCCCACTGATCGCTCCCCGAGGTGACAGCTCTAAACAAAGCCTGTTTCAGCTCGTCAATGCCCAGTTGACTTTTTGCGGAAATCGCAAGACATCCACCAAGACCGTTGAGTAACGAGAGGTCCGGACGATTCTCTCCGCAGATATCGATCTTGTTGATCACCGGCAAAAGAGGCTTATGGCGGACCTGCTGATAAAGCCGTTGATCACCTTCGGACACCTCTCTTGATCCGTCGATGAGAAAGACAACCAAATCGGCCTTATTGATAAGTTCCCTTGCCCTTTGGATACCAAGTTCCTCAACTTCCCCAGCATTTTCACGGATACCCGCGGTATCGATAATCCTGACCGGCACACCGAAGATATCGATAATTTCTTCGATCGAATCCCTGGTGGTGCCGGGGATAGCGGTAACCAACGCCCGTTCCTCCTGGAGGATGGCATTGAGAAGGCTTGACTTACCGACGTTTGGCAGACCGGCGATAACAATGGCAACACCATCTCGATAGAGTTTGCCGCGATCGGCATTGCCGAGGAGATTTTTAATCGGGACAGCAACCTCAAGCGCCAACTGTTCGATGAGGTGCCGATGATCGACAATCTCCACATCCTCGTCAGGAAAATCGATCGCCACCTCAACCAGAGCACGCATGTGAATGAGGCTTTGACGAATCGGTTCAATTTTCCGGTATAAGGCACCGGACAATTGTTCCTGAGCCAAGTCGACACCTTTTCTGGTCTTGGCAGATAAGATATCGATGACCGCCTCGGCCCGGGTCAAGTCAATACGACCGTTGAGAAATGCCCGCCTGGTGAATTCGCCGGGGGAGGCAAGAACTGCGCCGCTTGCCAGAATGAGTTCGAGGACATTTTGCAGCACGAGAAAGCTGCCGTGGCAGTGAATTTCCACGACATCTTCCCTGGTATAGGTATGGGGAGCGGCCATATACACGGCCAGCACCTCATCAAGGATTTTACCCCCCTTCGGCTGGCAAATATGACCGTAGTACAGACGATGACTGGCAAAGGAGCAGGTCGTATCCTTCGGGCGAAAGAGTCTTGCAAGGATTGGGAGGGCCAGTTTGCCGCTTATCCGAATTATGCCGATGCCGCCGGCACCGACTGGTGTGGAGATGGCGGCAATGGTTGCATCACTGTATGGAAGATTCACTTGCATACCTCATGTGACGGGTGGGCAAAGTCTCCTTGGGTGGAATTGCAACTCAACAATCAGGATTCACGGTTATTCTTTGGACCGTTTTTTCCCTGCCGGCCCTTGCTCTGGGGACGTTTACGCCCCCCACCCGGGCGGTTGCCTTTACCGGGTTTATAGATGAGGATTTTTTTGAACAGACCATCTCCGACCGAACGGCTGCGAATTTCCTTATCCTCTTGAAAAAACATATGAATAACTCTGCGCTCCGAGGGATTAAGGCCCGGTAAAACCTGGGTCTTGCCATCTTCCTTGACGAGAGCGGCCAGCTCGGCGGCCTTAAGCTTCAGTTCCTCCAGCCTTTTTTCCCGGAAGGCTCCGACATTGATGGAAATTCTCAGCCGTTCCTGAACCTTGCGGCTGACGATTTTGCGGAGGATATACTGCAGGCTATCCAAGACCTTCCCTTCCGGTCCGGCAAGATTTTCTTCGAATTCGCCGCGCAGGGTGCAGGAAATCGCCAATCCCGTCGTTTCCACCTGAAGAGTTGAAGGAAATCCCATGAGTGCAACTATACGGAGCAACTCCTCCTTGACAATCTCAACACTCTCGGGACTTGCATCACTTTCCTGTTCAGCTTCGGTCGGAAGCTCCTCCTCTTCGTCATCTTCCTCTTCGCGCGCTGTTTCAGCGGGAGCGATCTCGGGTAACTCGAACTCCGTTACATGTTGTTCTTCTTGTATTTCCGCTCCGGGAGAAGAATCAAGCTCGAATACCTCCGCCACTTCTTCGGCCACCGGTTTGAGCTGAACTCGAATATGTGCCTTTTTGCGAATCAGGCCAAAGATTCCGGTGGAACCGGTCTCCATAACCGCAATATCAAGATTTTCTTGCGGAACACCAAGGGCCTCACATGCCTTCTTGATCGCTTCAGCGACGTCTTTGCCGTAAAAATCGTTTTTGTCTAAAGACATTTATTTACCTTCTTCAAAAATATCTCAATACTTTTCCTGCAGTTTCATCCGCGAATCATGATTGCTTCACATCAAGCGACGGCTTCCGCTTTCTTGGTATCCCGATTGATGATCACCTGCTGCAGGATGGACAGGAGGTTATTGACAAACCAATAGAGAACAAGCCCCGAGGCAAAGTTAAGAAACATGAATGTGAAAATCACCGGCAAAAACATCATTATTTTTGCCTGCGTCGGGTCGGCTGTGCTGGGCGAGAGTTTTTGTTGGAAAAACATTGACGCGCCCATCAACAAAGTAAGTACCGGCAATCCACCGAGATACGGAATATCGAAGCCGAGCCATAAACGATCAGGAGCGGAAAGATCGGTTATCCACAACATGAACGGTGCATGGCGCAGTTCAATACCCATCAACAAAACTTTATAGAGTGCAAAAAACACGGGAATCTGCATCACCATCGGTAGACAACCGCCAAGAGGATTAACCTTGTAGGTCTTATAGAGATTCATCACCTCCTGGTTCATCTTGGTCGGATCATTCTTATACTTTTCCTTGATCTTGACCATCTTCGGCTGCAATTTCTGCATGTTTTTCATCGACTTCATGCCCTTTTGGGAGATCGGCCAGAAAACTCCCTTGAAGAGCACGGTGACCAAAATAATGGCCACACCATAATTATGGAGGTATTTGTAAAACCAATTGAGCAGCCAGAGTGTCGGTTTGGCAATAACATCGAACCAGCCGAAGTTAATGGATTTATCAAGGTTGTTCCCAAGTTCTTTGAGCATCGTCAGCTTTTTCGGACCGTAAAAGACATTATATTTATACTCTTTTTCCGTACCCGGCTGCAGGGTATCAAGACTTCCGGCAAAAATCATCTTGGTGAGATCATCATTGCCCTGCATAGTAAAAGAAACGCCTGAACCTTCGATCGGCAGCAGTCCGCTCAGGAAGTAATTACCCTCATAGCCCACCCAATCGATGGTTCCCTGCAGGGTCTTCGGCCCATCTTTGAATTCTTTCGAAGGCACTTCATGGAGTTCACCGTTGACATAAGCGGCCGGACCGGCAAACATGAACTTCTGCGCAGGGCTGTCAGCCCCGAGAAAATTCTTATCAACCAAATGCAGTTGCGGAAGCCCCTGAACGAGGGCGGATGAGGCGTTTTTTACTTTTATGCTCAGACCTATCAGATAACTGTTGTTGGTGAAGCTGTACACCCGCTCAACGGTCAAACCATTGGCTGCCTGGGCGGTCATCCGTAACTCACTTTTATTCAAATCGCCTGACAGCTTAAGGTTTTCCTTGTCACTATCGTAAAGCAGTTGCATCCCAACTATGCTGCCCCAGGAAAATTGGAGTGAAGTACCCTGGGTCGCATCTGTTTTGACCAGTTGCATCCCTTGTGAATCTTTGGCATGGGTCTCCTTGTACTCTTTCAGGATAAAACTTTTAATTCCGCCACCATCTTCCGACATGATTGCTGTATACAGGTCGGTTTCGATGGTTATTTCTTTTGGCTTCCGATCGTATGCCTGAACTGGGGGAGAAATAACCGGAGAAGTCACTACCGGTGCTGCTGTGGTCTGCGGCACAACTGCCGACTTAGTCGACACTCCAGTCTGCTGCTGAGCCGGCTGCTCGACAGTGGCGGGTTTATCAAATCCGACAAATAAATACTGATAACCAACAAGAATAACAAAAGAAATGATGATCGCTAAAAAGGCTCTATAGTTATCCATTATACCTACCGTGAATTATGTCAACACTAGGGGAGTTGTGTCAATTAACATGAAAATCCGGCGAATACCCCACTTACTGTACCGGATCATAGCCGCCTCGGGAAAAAGGATGGCAGCGGAGAATACGACGTATGCCGAGAAAACTCCCCCGAAGAGCACCATATTTTTCAATTGCCTGAATCGTATAAACAGAACACGTGGGGAAAAAGCGGCAACTTGGCGGCAGAAAGGGAGATAAGAAATACTTGTACCCTTTTACTAACCCTATAAACATTGTTTTGAGGAGGTCGCTTCTCATTATTTCATGCTTCCCGAGAACAACCAATGCGGCACGCAAGAGGAGCTATTGCCATGCGGATATCCTTAGGATGTGAAATGGAAAAATCAGGACGAACGGCAAAAACAATATCCACTCCAGCAGGATACTGTGCTCGCCATAGCCTGAATGACTCCCGGATTATTCGTTTCAGGCGATTTCTCTGCACCGCTCCACGAATATTTCGATGAACACTTATTCCCAACCTACTCAACCCTGTTGTATTCGGTCGGCAGATCAAGGTGAAACCATCACCGTGCAAACGCTTTCCCCGGCTATAGACCTGCTCAAATTCCCACCCTTTTCGCAAAAGGGCGCTTTTAGAGAGTCGATTGCCGGCCAAGGGTTAAGCCGAAAGCCTTTTGCGGCCCCTTGCTCTTCGAGCTTGCAATACCGCCCGGCCGCCTCGAGTGCTCATTCTTTCACGGAAACCGTGGGTGCGTTTACGCTTGAGAATACTTGGTTGAAATGTTCGCTTGCTCATTTGTTACTTCCTCATTGGTAATATCATGGTGAAACCATGCTTTTTTATGCTTCAACGATCGGAGAATGCTCTGCTTTGTCATGTGATAGACAGCCGCTCTCCAAACCAATTATTTCCCGCCTTGGCAAGATGGCCATCTGCGGAACGACAAATTACAAGAGAGGAATATTAACCATATATGGTGGACGGTGTCAAACATTTTTGTCCTCGCCTCCTGCCATATCTTGCGCTGGGACAGCAGCTGTGCTATGCTCCTGCCTGCAAAAGAAGGCTTTTTTAGTCCTCCTTGCATTCCTGTTTTTATATCTTTTGTGACTTGCATTCTCAACAAAGATTTTCCTTGTATGGCCGACACCAAAATTCAAACTTTTGCCGATATTGATTGGGCCTATCTTCGGGCCAAGGCTTTCGAAAAAAAAGCTTGGCGTAACAAGGGTCCAAAAGAATGGGATGCCAAGGCCAGCTCGTTTGCCGCGAGAAATAAAAGTGCGGCATACATCGACCTCTTCCTCGCCCTCCTGCCACTTGAAACCACCATGTCCGTACTCGATGTTGGCTCCGGACCCGGCACTCTGACCATCCCGATTGCCGGCAAAGTCGGCTCTGTAACCGCCATCGATTTTTCGGCAGGCATGCTTGAAGTGCTGAACGATCTTGCCGCAACAGAAAAAATCTCCAATATAAAAACCATCCAATGCGCCTGGGAGGATGATTGGCAGGCCAAGGGTCTCCGCCCCCACGACATTGCCATCGCCTCAAGGGCGATGGGTGTCGAGGATCTCGATGCCGCCCTTAAAAAGATTGATGCCTACGCCACAAGATATGTCTTTCTCAGTGATAGAATAGGCTCGACTCCCTTTGATGTTGCAGCCTTTGCCGCCCTTGGGCGGCCTTTTGCTGCTGGCCCGGACTATATTTATACCGTCAACATGTTGTATAGTTTGGGTATTCACCCGAATATTTCAGTGTTAACCCTCGACCGGGAGATCACTTTCGCCTCCATGGAGGAGGCCACCAAATCATATAGCTGGATGTTTAACGATATTACTGCCGATGAAACAGTTGCTCTGGAAAACTATCTGCGAAAGCAAATCGTCAAAAAAGAAGGCGACCAATTGACCTTGCGCCGTGAGGCTCCACCCCGTTGGGCGGTGATCTGGTGGCAAAAATAATTTTTCTAAAAGACTAAAACCTCCGCTCAGCCCCTGACAAATAAACGATGACTGAAGAATACGATATAGTGGTAATCGGTGCCGGCCATGCCGGTTGCGAAGCAGCATTGGCAGCTGCCAGAATGGGTTGCAAAACCCTGCTCACGGTAATTAATGCCGATACCATCGGGGCCATGTCGTGCAATCCCGCCATCGGCGGCCTGGCCAAGGGACATCTGGTGCGGGAAATTGATGCCCTTGGCGGTGAAATGGCCCGAAATATCGATGCCACCTCCATCCAGTTTCGTCGATTGAATACCAGCAAAGGCCCGGCGGTACGGTCTTCCCGCGCCCAGGCAGACCGCTTGTTGTACCGGCTACGCATGAAATCGGTGGTGGAAAACCAGGAGAACCTGACCGTCAAGCAAACGGTGGTCGATGGCCTTCTCGTCCAGGATGGCCAAATTGCCGGAATCCTAACCTCCCTCGACGAGGAGATCCGTACCAAGGCGGTGGTGGTGGCCACCGGGACCTTCCTCAACGGCCTTGTCCATATCGGACTGAAGAACTTTCCAGCCGGGCGGCTGGGTGACGCGCCCGCAAAACGACTGTCCACCTGGTTCAAAGACAACGGTTTTGCCGTCGGTCGCATGAAGACCGGAACAGTCCCTCGACTGGCCGCACATTCAATCGACTACAGTGACCTTGAGATCCAGCACAGTGACTATCCTCCGGCACATTTTTCATATGCCGCAAAAGGTGGCTACACCCTGCCGCAACTCCCTTGCCACATCACCTATACCAATGAAAACACGCACGCGATAATCCGCGCGGGCATCGACAAATCGCCGATGTATGCCGGGATTATCAAAGGGATTGGGGCGAGATACTGTCCTTCGGTCGAGGACAAGGTCATGCGCTTTCCGGAAAAGGATCGGCATCAGATTTTTCTCGAACCGGAAGGACTCGACACCGTCGAGGTCTACCCCAATGGTTTGCCGACCAGCCTGCCGCTTGCTACCCAGACTGCCATGATCCATTCGATCAAGGGCCTGGAGAAAGCGCAGATCATCAGACCCGGCTATGCAATTGAATATGACTATATCGATCCGCTGGGCCTGCACCCGTCTCTTGAAACCAAACAGGTTCGCGGCCTGTTCCTGGCCGGCCAGATCAACGGCACCTCGGGCTATGAAGAAGCCGCCGCCCAGGGACTCATCGCCGGTATCAACGCGGTTCGTTTCTGCCGGAACCTGGAGCCGCTGATCCTTGATCGTTCCCAGGCCTATATCGGTGTGCTTATCGACGATCTGGTGACCTGCGGAACCAAGGAACCGTATCGACTCTTCACCTCCCGGGCCGAATATCGACTGCTTCTTCGTGAAGACAATGCCGATACCCGATTGACTGCAATCGGATACGACATCGGCCTAGTCAAAGAATCGGTTTATCGACAATTCTTAGTTAAACAACAGGCAGTACAGGCCGGAAAAGATGCACTTGAGGCAATCACCGTAAAACCTGCCCCGGCGATAAATGCGGCGCTGACAGCTCTCAACAGCAGCAGCATCAAACAAAAGTGTTCTCTTGCCGACCTGCTGCGACGTCCGGAGCTGTCTATCGACTCGTTTACGTCACTGCCGATCGAAGCCGAAGAGCAACGGATTCTTACCGAAATTGTTGCCGGCGGGGTTAAAGAAGAAATCGAACTGCAGATAAAATTCAAAGGATATCTTGATCGGCAGGATGAACAAGTGATCCGTTTCAAAAAAATGGAATCGCTTGTTCTGCCCAAGAATATAGATTATCGTTCCCTGTCCGGCTTGTCCAATGAGGTGGTCGAGAAACTGACCAGGATTCAGCCGGTGTCCCTCGGTCAGGCTTCGAGAATTTCCGGAATCACTCCTGCTGCGATCTCGGTGCTGCAGGTTCACTTGAAAAAATTGGCTAAGCAATCATAGCGACTCGCTCCTCAATACTATGACATTCCTCACTTTTCCCCAGATCGATCCGATACTTTTCAGTCTTGGTCCACTGCATATCCGTTGGTACGGGCTGATGTATGTTCTCGGTTTTCTTGCCAGCTATTATCTGGTGCAAAAACAGATACGAGAGCAGAATTTCCACAGGCTCGAAGAGCAGTTTGAAAACCTTAATATGGTCCTCATTATCGCCGTTGTTATCGGCGGTCGGCTGGGCTATGTCCTGTTCTATAATTTCTCATACTATCTTGCCCATCCGCTGGAAATTCCGGCCACCTGGAGCGGCGGCATGTCATTCCACGGGGCCTGTCTTGCGCTTGTTATTGGCGGATGGCTGTTTTGTCGGAAAAAGCAGGTTGATTTCTGGCAGGCAGCCGATCTTTACACTGCAACCATCCCAATCGGCATTGGACTTGGCAGGATCGGTAATTTCATCAACGGGGAACTCTTTGGCCGCGCCACCAGCCTACCATGGGGGATGGTATTTCCGGACGGTGGTCCATTGCCGCGCCATCCATCTCAACTCTACGAAGCCTTGTTGGAGGGCCTCCTGCTCTTCGTCCTTCTCTGGATCATGCGCCGCAGACCTTGGCAGCACGCCAAATACTGGCCTCACGGCAGCATCTTCGCACTGTTTCTTTTTGCCTATGGATGTATGCGAATCTTTGTTGAAAATTTCCGCGAGCCGGACCCGCAACTAGGTTATTTCTTTGGCCTCTTTACCATGGGACAGTTTCTCAGTGGAGCCATGGTAATCAGCGGTTTTCTGGTATGGAAGTTCCGTTTGCATTCCCACTCCGCCCGAAAATAGCGTCAAGAATCCCCGCAGTCGTTACATTGCCCAGAAAAAACCACCCCGAAGCCGTCAGCACTTTTGAATGGCTATTCCCAACAGGCCTCTCGAAAGCAAGAGTTCACTGCAGTTTAACCGAGAGCGTTTTTGCCGGTCTGAATTTCACCACATTGTGCGCAGGAATGATGATGCTTTGTCCGGTCACGGGGTTTCTCCCCTTTTGTGCCCCTCTTTCCACAACCCTAAAAGAACCAAAACCGGACAGGTTTACCTTCTCACCTTTCTCCATGGCGTTGGCCATGTGAATCAGTACTCTGTTCAATGCCTGTTCTGCCTGTACCTTTGTTATTCCGCCGACTCCTGCTATCGTTGCGACCAGTTCACCTTTGTTCATTTTGATCCGACCTTTTTTCCTTGTTGAGCGTCATGTTTTCCGATCCCGATAAACGGGGCTCTTCTCAGTACCCCTCTTGGGGAGCTTGCAAGTCTCTTCTCCAAAAATTCTTCGCAAAAACCATGCAAACAATTTTTCTCAAGAGACTCAAACTGCATGTATTACTAGCCGCTTCATTGGAAAAAACAATCGTCGGATATACCTTATTTTTTCTAGGTACTTTTACCCATATCTGTTCAAGAATAATAATTAGGTTAAATATCAAAGAGTAAACAACAGAGGATAGTGAGAGCAGTAAGGAAGCGTTACGAAATAGCTTGGAATTTTTTAGAATTTGGTTAGTGCTTCTTATGCGATTCGCTTTGGGTATTATAAAAAGTGGACAAAGCCTCAAATGCTAGACATGAACCCCAGCTCATTCTGAGGTGACAAAACCGTTACGGACAGCATAATTTACCATCTCGACGCTGTTTTTTCGGTTGAATTTGCGCAAGAGATTGGAACGATGATGATCAACCGTTCGCTGACTCAAATGGAGCTGTTCGGCCATTTGTTTGCTGGTAAGACCCTTGACAACCAGTTGTAAAATCTCCTTTTCTCGTCTGGTTAATTCCTGGAAAGGGCTCTTTTTTTCATTACGATACATGGATATGACATCATCGGCAAAATCTTCAGCCATAAAAGGTGATATATAGCTTCTCCCTGACAGAACTTTTTCAATCGCCACCAGGAGTTCATTGTCAGAGTCATCCTTCATCAGGTACCCGTCAGCCCCTGCCGACATTGCATTATAAAAGTACTGCTTATTGTTATGCATGGTAAGCATCAGTATCTTTATCCAGGGATACGTACTTTTCACCTTACCAATGGTTTCCATACCACCGATACCGGGCATGGCGATATCAAGGATGATAAGATCCGCCTCGGAAGTTTCGAGGAGATCTAGGAGTTCCTCGCCACTGCTCGCCTCTCCAACAACCTGTAAGGCTTCATTGGCTTTAATTATTCTTTTAATGCCATGGCGAATAAGGACATGATCGTCAGCAAGTACTATTCGAATTTCTTTTTTAGTCGGTATCATTTTGCCCTCTTAGTTGCAACCGTCAAACATTACTGATTCGAGTCGAAATGTCTTCCCTGGATCTGTGCAAACCGCAAGCATATTTTTGATAACCATAATTTATTATAAATTGCAATTTCCAGTGGATCACCCTGCGACAAATCACACGGATAGCATAAGCCCAACATGGTATTGTCTGGACGAACACGTTGCAAAAATTGCTGTTTGTCGATAGTATATCGGTGACATGAACCTCACCACTTACAAGCCTCTGCCCCTGCCTGTATCCTGGGAAGAATGTGCCGCCCGAGGCTGGACCGAACTTGACATCTTGCTCGTTACCGGAGATGCTTACGTCGACCATCCTTCTTACGGTGTGGCTCTTCTCGGACGTCTGCTTCTCAGTCATGGTTACCGAGTTGCCATCCTTTCCCAGCCTCGCTTTGATACTTCGGCAGACTTCAGCGTATTCCCTGTACCGTTACTCTTTTGCGGCATTACCGCCGGAAATCTTGACTCAATTGTCGCGAATTACAGCGGTAACGGCAAGGTTCGCGACATCGATGCCTACTCTCCGGGCGGCAATCCTTGGCGTGGCGAGATACAGAGCAAATCGCAACGACGACGCCCCGATCGTGCCAGCCTTCTCTATGCAAGCCTTGCCCGCTCGGTATTTCGTGGTATTCCCATCGTTCTCGGAGGAATAGAAGCCTCTCTTCGAAGGTTTGTCCACTATGATTACAAACAAGAAGGACTCAGGTCATCATTTCTGACCGATGCCAAGGCAGATATTCTCGTCTATGGCATGGGTGAAAAAGCAGTGCTTGACATCGCCGCAGAATGCCGCCGTAAAGCCCCACTCTCGCACATTGCCGGTACGTGCAGGCGACTTACCGATCGGGAGGTAGTTGCCTGCTATCCCGACTTCGAGGCCAAAAGCTGCAAAAAATTCCTCGTCCTTCCCTCCTGGGCAGAAATCGGCAGCCAGCCGGATCGCTTCCTCGACGCAGAGATAGAGCTTGACCGACATGCCCGGGCATATTCCCCGAGAATCATTCTGCAACGCCAGCAAACCCATTGGGTAGTGCAGCAGCCCGCCCCTCCGCCATTGACACCCGAGGAGCTTGATGCCCTGTACAGCTTGCCCTTTACGCGCCGCCCCCATCCTCTCGGGCCGGAGATTCCTGCATATCGGATGATCAGGGATTCGGTGACCATCGTCCGCGGCTGCTCCGGCAACTGCTCCTTTTGCGCCATCACCAGACACCAGGGGCCGGCAATCATCTCACGCAGCCAGAAATCGATTGTCGCAGAATGCCAAGGAATTGCCCAAATGAAAGATTTTGGTGGAACCATCACTGATCTCGGCGGACCAACGGTTAACCTGTATGGAACCAGCTGCGCTATTGGCTCGTGTAAAAAACGGGATTGTCTTTACCCGAAACTCTGCCCCAACCTCCGGATAAACGAAGAATCCTTTCTCTCCCTGCTCAAAGCGGTTTCAGACGTAGATGGCATAAAACACCTTTTTATCTCATCCGGGTTGCGGATGGAACTTCTCCTGCAAACCCCGCGCTTGCTGGAAACCATACTCAGGTCGCACACGCCCGGGGCGTTGAAAATAGCTCCGGAACACAGCGATGACGCTTTGCTTCGTCTCATGCACAAGGAACCCCACGCCCTTCTTCAAAATTTCGTCAAAAAATGCCGGGAGATAGGTGAAAAGATAGGAAAAAAAATTGAACTTAGCCCTTACATAATCATTTCCCATCCGGGCTCTACACCGGAGTTGGTCGAAAGATTAGGGAACGACTTGCAAAAGTTGGCACTGAAGGCGAGAAAATTTCAGGATTTCACTCCTACTCCGGGGACCCTCTCAACCGCCATGTATGTGACAGGGCTCAGACCGGACACCAAACAAGCAATCGTTGTTCCCCGCGGCCATAGAGACCGGCAGCAAGAACGCCGTATTTTGGAAGAACATATGCACCGGAAGGGTCCCGGCAGAAAGAATTTTCAGCATTGCAAAAAGAGATAACTCCGGCGATCGCCGGTCGATAGTATAACTCGACGCTATCGCTCCTTTTTGTTATAGTAACCCCCGTAATATGCGTAACTTTTATTGATGAGTCTCGAAGTGACGATATTGCTCTTGTAGCCGTTGAAGACCACTCCAATAATTTTCTGCTTGCCGATGTCTTCGATTGCTTGTTCGATCAGGACGCGGCCTGAGACCCCCTGTCGCACCACCAAAACTACACCATCAACCGCCTGGGCGAGAACCATCGATTCGGAGGCGACTCTCAGCGGCGGGCTGTCAAAAATTACGAATCTGTCCGGATAGCGAGAGGAAAGTTCCCCAACCAGTTCATGCATCCGTCCCGAGCCAAGCAGTTCGGCAGGATTTACAGGCGGGACGCCACTGGCCAGGATGGAGAGTTTTTCCATTGAAGTCTTGCGAATGAGGGTTGCAATTTCAATATTATTCTTGAGATAATCGGCCAGACCACGATTGCGAGACAGCCCGAAAAGACCTGCCAAGGTAGGAAGGCGGAGATCACAGTCCACCAGCAGACAATGTTGATCCACTCCTTGGGCGAGGGCAACTCCCAAATTGGCCGAAACAAAACTCTTGCCTTCCTTGGGGAGTATCGAGGTAACCATTATAGTTCTCGAATTCTGTCTGCCTTCATGGGGTATCAAGATTTTCGAGCGCAAAATACGAAAGGCTTCGGCCACCTCACCAGAGAAGTTTACCGATTGCACCAGCCTATCGTCCCACTTTCCGGACCCTTCTTGGGAAAGGGAATGATCTGCAACCGCGTCTGTTTGCGCTCTATGTTCCTGGTTGTTAATTCCTTGATCTCCATCGGTCGCGTATGAGGATTGGAGTTCCTGACCAATTTGCAAGGAAAATCCGGTCTTTTCCTGAGTACTTGAAAACTTTCCCATTGTATACTATCAACCAAAGTTGAAAAGTCTTTTAATATACTGATAAATCGGCTGTATCCAGCCTTTCTGATAAGCGTAAACAACTCCAGTTCCTTCAAGCAACAAAATACCTAACACACCCCAGATGATCCAACGTCGCCAGAATGTTTTTTCCGGTGCCAGATAAAAGGCACTCTTATCCCCAGGAATATATAACTGTTCAACACATTCGCGGATTAATTTGTCATCGACCTCAATTTTATCTCTTGAGAAGGCGGCTAGCAAGGCATTGTCGCAGATGATATTGATTTGCCTCGGATTGCCACCGGTTGCTGCATATATCAAGTGCAAGGCCTTTTCAGTGAACAGGGTGTTGTTTTGTGCCCCTGATCGATTCAACCTGAAAAGCACATATTGCAGAGAGTCTTCCTTGGAAAGCTGATTGAGGTGATAGCGGACCGCTATACGTTGACTGAGAGGAGAAAGTTGTTTCTCATTCAGTCGGCCTAAAAGTTCTGGTTGGCCGACCAAAAAGATGCTGAGAACATTTTTAACCTCCGCTGCCATATTGACCAGCAAGCGCATCTCTTCAAGCAGGTCCGTGGGCAAGGCGTGGGCTTCATCAATGATCAGCAGCACCTTTCTGTTGGTTTTCTTACACTCTTCCAAGAGCTTAGTGAAAAGGAAGAGAAATTTCGCTTTATTGCCATCAAAAAGAAGGCCGAGCTGCGCAGCAAAATAGTAGAAGAAATCATTAATTTCAAGGGTAGGATTGGAAATCACACAGAGATATCCGGGGTTTTCCAGGGTCTTCGAGAGCACATTAATAAGAGTTGTTTTCCCGGTTCCCACTCCTCCAGTAAACAGTAAAAACCCCTTATCTGACACAACGCCGTGCTTCAATACCGCTAAGGCCTCTTTATGCGTTTCCCCAAGAAAGAGAATATTGGAATCCGGTGTCAATTCAAATGGCTTTCGAAGCAGCCCAAAATGGTTTCTATACATATATTGATCTCTATACTAGATAATGATATTGCCTTTAATCCAAACAACTGCAAATAAAGCCGCAACCACAATGGCCATAGCAATAAGGAAAATCGCGGAACAGACCTGCCACCTCAGCCTTTTTGTCTGCTCGGATTTTGTTTCAAGAAACGGAATGGTCGTAATTAATGGAACCCCCAGCAGTGGCCCAATTGTCTCAGGGTCACGAAAAGTAGTGTCGAAAAAATCCAGCACTAGAGAAAGCCCCATGCCGGAACCGATTCCAATTGCTGTTACAATACCTATAATCATTGGGAAATTAGGTTTCACCGGTTTCTCGGGCATTCTGGCGGGATCTTCAATTTTAAACTGGCTGCCTTTCTGTCGCTTCTCAAGATTAAGCATCGATTTCGCTTCGAGATCCTGGGCCACGAGATAGTCATAATGTTTTTTCAGCTGGCTGTATTCTCTGGTCAGGGCAGCCCACTCCGCTTCCCTGACAGGAGCGGCACTGACCCACTCTTCATACTGAGCGATGACCTTTTTTTGCTGTTCCTTTTCTGCCTTGATAGCCTCAATGTTCAGCAAGAGGTTTTTTTTCTGTGTCTCCAACTGAAGAACTACAGTATCCACGCCGTTTCTAGCAAGTGCCAACCCGGTCCGCCCTCCACTGGAACCGACGGTCATCGTGTCATCCTTTTCCGCGGCACCTGCTTGTTGGTCCCGGGACACTTCGCTTTCAAGTTTATCAATTAGCGCCTTGACCCTCTTTACTTCAGGATGTTTTTCTGTATAGCGGCTCAGCAATTGCTCTAGAGTTTGCTTTGCTTTCGCCAAACGAACCTCTCTGCTCTGGGGAATTTCTTGGGCTGGAGTACGGGTACTGCTGTCAGTTTCTTCTTTTACGGCCAAGGTTGCTTCCAGAATCTTTTTCCTGTTGGTTATCTGATCTTGAATGAGGACACCGGTTCTTTCCAGGTCTTGAATACTGACCTGGCGGTCCTGATATTGTTTCTGCAAAGCTATCAATCTGGCGACATTCGATTCCCGTTGCTCAGGCATCTCATTGTAGTGCTTAAGCTTGTAATCACGCATGGAGTTTTCTTTGCGATCCATTGTCTCCTTAGCGGTTTCCAACTCATTACTGGTATAGGAGGATGTTTCGGTAGCTCTTTCCTCTCGATATTTCAGGTTTTCCTCAATAAATTTTGCAGCCAGGGCGTTGGTTACTTTCACCACTTTATCCGGACTCTGGTGGTTGAAGGTAATCTTAAAAATATCTCCCTGGCTGGAAGGTTCGATTTTAATAACCTTACGCATTCCCTCGACAACGTCCTCCATCGGCAATTTTTTGCGTGCTTCAGGATAAAGATTGAGATCAACAATGAGCTTTTCCAGGTTGGTGCGGCTGGTGACTATCTGGGTGAGAGTGCTGACGATATCGCGAATTCTTGAAGCCACATCAGCAGACATCTTGTTTGGACTGATTTTTTGCTGCTCATAGCTGAGCAGACTCGTTGCCTGATACACTTTAGGTGTAACAAGGTAAACCCCCAAACCAACGGGCAGGCTGAGCAGCAACATGGCGATGATAAATACCTTCCGCCTGAGGAGGAGATCGATATATTTATTTGCCAGCTGACGTTGTTTGGAATCCATGCAAGGGTATAAGAAAGTTATAAATGCGGTTTGCCGACAATTGATGAAAAATCAATTGAAATCCCAATATTGCTATTGCTCGTCTGCTTGAACAATAGAACATTTTATTATTTTTTTCAAATCATTACAAAGATCTTCTCGTTCGGGGCAAACATCCCTTAAGAAACACAAAAGAACATCTTTCAAAAATCTTCCGGAGCGAAAGAAACAGCCGAGGTTATGTTTGTACAGTTCCTGGCAAGCATGAAAAGACGATCGACACCCAGGGCAATGCCCGCCGCCTCCTGCAACTTTCCGAGATCTCGCAGAAAACGCTCCGGCATAACGACGTTACGGCCGCAATGGAGATGGATAGCAGTAATTTCTTCCTCAAACCGGCGGCGTTGTTCCAGCTCGTCGGTGAGTTCGGAGAAACCGTTCGCCAGCTCCACCCCTTTTATATACAGCTCAAACCGTTCTGCTATGGATGGTTGGGAAGTACTTTTCCGTGCCAGAGAAGCAAGTTGGTGAGGATAGTCATAGAGAAATACCGGAACATCGGTTCCCAAACGAGGTTCGACAAATTCACTGAGAATCTCATCAAAACTGCCCGTATCGAGAGCAGTTTTCAGAGGTATTGGGCTATATTGGGCGAAGGCATCGGCAACCGTCAGTTTCTGCCATCGTGCAGTCAAATCAATGCCGGCAAAGAGCGCTTTGTCATCCGAAGCGTAAGTGGAGGCGAGATAACTGTTCAATGTTGCATGGAGAAATCGTAAGAGCGCCTGGCAATCAGTCATCAATTGCGTGTAATCACAGCCTGTTCGATACCATTCCAGCAACTGAAATTCTTCTAGGTGGAGTCTGCCGAGTTCACCTTTACGAAAGCAGTGACTGAGCTGAAAAATCTTGTCGCAGCCCTGTGCCAGCAGCCTTTTCATGCACAACTCGGGAGATGTCTGGAGATACTGCCCCTCAGAGGCGATCGGAACTATGTTGCTTTCCGGAAGATAGACGGGTTGCCGTAGGGGCGTATCGACTTCAAGAAACCCCTGGTCGTAAAAGAAAGATCTGATACAACGAAAAAAGGCCGCACGCATGTGCAGCCCCTCAATGTTCAGCACTTATCTTACTCTTTAACCCGGGTGACATACTGCCCGGTTCGCGTATCGATCTGAATTTTATCCCCTTCTTCGACAAAGGGCGGTACCTGTAATTCATATCCGGTCTGAACGGTAATCGGTTTCGTGTCATTTCCGGAGGTATCACCCTTTGCCCATGGATCGGCCTTGGTAACGGTCAGATTCACAAAGGTTGGGATAGTGATATCAATGGGTTTACCGTCAAAAAAAAGCACCTCAACATCCATATTCTCGAGAAGGTAGTTGATGTTGTCGCCCATCTGATCTTTTGTCAGGCTGAGCTGTTCATAATTGTCGGTATCCATAAAGTGGAACTCTTCGCCCTGATTATAGAGAAACTGCATCTTTCTCTCGTCGAGTTCAGCTTTTTCAAACTTGTCGTTGGAACGATAGGTTTTGACGAGCTGATTACCGGAAATCATGTTTCTCATCTTACAGCGATAGAGGGCCTGTCCTTTACCGGGTTTAGAAAACTCAAAATCTGTTACAATATAAGGGCTCCCATCTATCTGAACCTTGAGACCTTTGCGTAAATCAGAGGCACTTAGCATCGTACTTCTCCATATTTTCTTAATCTATACCGTCATAACGGCAAAATACAATCCTCGATCACGTCAAACCGCTCGGCAGACAAGGAATCTGGGCTACTGAATGGGCTTTACTTGAGGTATTAAAAATCTTGTATTATACTTGTCTCTTGGCTTATTCTGCAAGTGCAAATACTCGTCTTTGCCTTTTAGGTGCTTGCATAAAATATGGACTGTTTTGTAGTATTTCGTTCCGGGCAGTTTATTTAACCCTTAGAAATTGTTTTGCTTTTAAGATATACTCATTCCCTTTTGCCATGAAAACCCTCTGGACACCTTGGCGTATGGAACATGTCCTCGGCAAGGCCCCGAAAACAAGCGGGTGCATTTTTGAGCCGGATGGCCATGCTTTTGCCGATAAAAAACAACTCCTCCTGTATCGTGACACCTTGGTCGTGGTCCTTCTCAACCGTTACCCTTACTGCAACGGCCATCTTCTTGTCGCCCCGATTCGCCACATCCCTTGCATAACCGAGCTTTCGCAACAGGAAAGTGCTGCAGTGATGGAAATGATCAAAAAAGCGACGGCGCTTTTAAGTAAACATCTTGCCCCCGATGGCTTTAATATCGGCTGCAATATCGGTATGATCGCCGGAGCAGGAATCGCCGACCACCTCCATTTTCATATTGTTCCACGCTGGAACGGTGATCACAATTTCATCACCGTGCTCGCCGACACCAGGACTATCCCCGAACATATCGAAATAACCTTTGACCGACTGGCCCCCGATTTTCTTTCTCTCAACAAATAGAACCGAACATGGATGCGATAACTAAAATCACCCCAATGCTGCAGCAGTATCTTGAAATCAAAGAGCAGCATGCAAATGCCATACTTTTCTACAGGATGGGGGATTTTTATGAGATGTTTTTTGATGATGCCATTACCGCCTCAAAAATTCTCGGCATCACCCTCACCTCAAGGAACAAGAAAAGCGATCAGGTTCAAGTTCCCATGTGCGGTGTTCCCTATCATGCTGCACAAACGTACTTGGCCAAACTCATCCATGCCGGACAGCGTGTAGCGATATGCGAACAGACTGAGGATCCAGCCGAAGCTAAAGGCATTGTAAAAAGGGAAGTTATCCGAATCGTTTCCCCGGGGGTCCTTTCCGATGATGAATTGCTTGACGGCAAGAGCAACAATTATCTCTGTTCTCTTGTCGGCAACGAAGTTGCAAACTGCCATTCCTATGGCATCAGCTTTCTCGATGTCAGCACCGGAGAATTTTTAGTCGGGGAATTTCCGGCTCAACCGGAAAATGCCGACAATATCTTCGATCAAATAACCAGACTTACCCCCTCCGAATTACTCGTTTCGGCAAGTGAAATGGTAAGTCTTGGTCCTTTTCTTCAGCAACTGCGTCTCCTTCTTCCTGAGATCTGTATTACCGAGAGAAAGAGTTCCATCTATCAACAGGAAGCTTCTCTTGACCTGCTGCACAACCACTTCCAGGTGCTTACCCTTGATGGTTTTGGTTGTGGACATTTCACTTCAGGGATACTCGCAGCCGGCGCCCTTCTTGAATACATAGGTGAAACGCAAAAATCGGCGATCCACCATATTGAAAAGCTGGCGCCCCTCGATATTAGTTCCATCCTCCATATCGACGACTCATCCCGTCGTAACCTCGAACTCATCCAAACTCTTGCGGGAGGACATCGGCAGGGTTCTTTGCTTTCCGTTCTCGATCATACCTGTACCCCCATGGGAGCCCGCTTATTAAAACATAATTTACTTTTTCCTCTCCAGCAAATTGACCGTATTATCGACCGACTAGACGCCGTCACCTGCTTTTTCAAGAACAGTTCCTTACGCAAAGAATTACGAGCCCTGCTTGATAACGTGTATGACCTTGAGCGGCTGAACAGCAGGATGATTCTCGGTTCCGGTAATGGTCGGGATATGCTGGCAATGAAAAATTCTCTCGCCTGCCTGCCGGCACTCCTTGACCTCCTGAGCAATTGTGATACCACTCGGCTCATCGCGATACGCCGGCAACTTGACTGTTTAACCGATTTACACATGTTGCTGGAAACAGCCATAAATACTGAAGCTCCGGTCAGTCTCCGAGAAGGGTATCTCATCAAACAAGGTTACAACGACGAATTAGATCAGCTTGTTGTTTTGTTGCGGGATCAGAAAAAATTGATACTCGATCTGGAAAACAGGGAAAGGGAAGCCTCCGGAATCGGCAAACTGAAAATCGGCTATAATAGGGTTTTTGGCTACTTCATTGAGGTAAGCAAGATCCACGAAGCCAAAGTTCCGAACCACTATATCCGCAAACAAACCCTGGTCAATGCCGAGCGTTTTATTACCCCGGAATTAAAAGATTTTGAAGACCGGGTTCTTGGTGCGGAAGACCGGCGAATCGAGTTGGAATACCAACTTTTTGTTGCCATTCGTTTGCGACTTTCGGAAAACTCCAGCCGCATTCAGAAAACCGCCCGCTTTCTCGCCCAGCTCGATTTTCTTTCCACCGCTGCCGAGATTGCATATAAGTATAACTATCGTCGTCCGGAAATTCATGATGGCGATGAAATCCGCATTATTGAAGGGCGACATCCGGTTATTGAAAGGACGCTGCCGTCCGGCAAATTTGTCCCAAACGATGTCCACCTCGATCAGAAAACCGATGAGATGCTCATCATTACCGGCCCCAATATGGCAGGGAAATCGACCGTCCTTCGGCAAACAGCCCTGATTGTTCTCATGGCCCAGATGGGTTGCTATGTCCCGGCAGAAAGTGCCAGCATCGGTATTGTCGATCGGATTTTCACCCGTGTTGGCGCTATGGATAATCTCCGTCGTGGCCAATCGACATTTATGGTTGAAATGAGCGAAACAGCCAACATCTTAAATAATGCTACCGACAGGAGTCTTGTCATTCTCGACGAAATCGGTAGAGGCACCTCAACCTTCGACGGTCTTTCGATCGCCTGGGCAGTAGCTGAAGACCTTGTCGAAAAAAACCACAAAGGGGTCAAGACCCTCTTTGCCACTCACTATCATGAACTCACCGAATTGGCTAAATCCAAGCCGCGAGTTCAGAATTATTCTATCGCCGTTCGTGAATGGCAGGGCAATATCATCTTCCTCCATAAACTCGTGAAAGGAGGAACAAGCAGAAGTTATGGTATTCAGGTTGCAGGTCTCGCAGGTGTTCCAGGGAGCGTTGTTAAAAGAGCCAAGGAAATTCTCAAAGATATCGAACTTGGAAACTTTCAGCAATCAGCCGGTGCCTCACAGCCAATGAGAAAGAAGAATACGACCCAAAAATGTCCTGATCAGCTTTCACTCTTTTCCCCTCCCGCAGATCCTATCAGAGAATATCTGAAGAAGATGAACCTTGATGAATGTTCTCCCTTAGATGCCTTGACCTGCCTCTATGCCATGAAAAAGATGTTAAATATAGACGGTTAATGCCCTTGCTGGGCTTTCTTTCAAGTATCTTTTTCAAACCTTACAGGTTCACATTTTCGTCTTAACCTGCCCCCGAGATAAGGCAAACATTTCCCTGCCATGAGGCATTTTTAGAAGTCACGCCCTGAGCCGCCTGGTTTTCCTCCTTAATTATTTTGCCATGTCCCTATGTTTCCTGTATAATGTTGCCTTGTATCAATTAATTGGTCTATTCTTCTTTGCTGATCCGTCATTTTTTCAGGAGCAAGATTCTATTATACGATGATTCGCACAGCCATCATTATTTCACTCATGCTTTTTACGACACTGCTGTGCATCCCGGCCAATAGCCAGACAGCCGAAGAAGATCGAGACAAACCACTTCCAGCAAGTCGGTTGTACGATGAGGCAAAATTCTACTACAATCAGCTGCAAACTAATTCAAAGATTTCAACATCCAGGGACAATTGGCTGAAAGGCACCAGAAATTTTCGCCGTATCTATCTTTCCAACCCTAAATCGGAAATTGCCCCTTCATGCCTTTTTATGCTCGGTCGCGTGTATGGTGAAATGTATGAGAGGTTTCAGAATGGTTTAGACCTTGATGAATCAATTACATATTACAAGGAAATTACTAAACTTTTTCCGCAACATCGACTTGCTGATGATGCTCTTTTGGCCCTCGCCCAACTTTTCCAAGACAAGAAGAACAATCCCCAGCAAGCTGCAGATTATCTGAGCGAGATCGTTACCAACTACCCTAATGGCGACATGCATACTGACGCCGAAAACATGCTTAAGGTTCTTTCCCTTGAACATGATATTGCCCTCCCAAAGATCATGATCTCGTCCTCGCGGGATAACAAACTGAACTATGTCTTGCCTGTTAAATATTGGTCCTCAGATAATTACACTCGTGTAGTAATAATGGCATCCGGCCCCGTAAACTATAAGGAAACTCTTCTTGAAGAAACCGAAAATACCCCGAGAAGACTCTATATAGATTTTAAGAAAAGCTATATAGATCCTCAATATCGTGCACCTGTACCAATAGAAGATGGCCTTCTAAAACGGATTCGTACCGGCCAGTTTTCACCCGATACGGTTCGTGTTGTTCTTGATATAGAGTCAATCGGCAATTACAAAATCTACAGTCTCCCCGATCCTTTTCGCGTAGTGATAGATGTACGAGGTGAAAAATTTGCCAAAGAATCACCAAAACCTATGAATGTCGCGACTACCGTCAGTGCCAGTACCACCAATGCCGCCACCCGACCTGAAAAAAAACCTGCAAAGCTCCCTGAAGTGGAATCTCCTGGCAATGTCGTCGTGTTACATGACAACAAAAAAGTGGCGGTAATCTCGAAACCTTCCTCAGAACCTGCTAAAATCGACGCAGTGCCGGAGGTCAAGCCTCTTTCCCTCGCACAACAGTTAGGACTTGGAGTTAAGAAGATCGTTCTTGATCCCGGGCATGGCGGCAAAGATCCCGGTGCCATGGCCTTTGGCTTGAAAGAAAAGGACATTGTCCTCGATGTTGCTAAAAAACTTGCTCCAATACTCAAAAAAGAACTTGGTTGCGAAGTTGTTCTTACGAGAAAGGACGATACCTTTATTTCCCTTGAAGAGCGTACTGCCCTTGCCAACACAAATAATGCTGATTTGTTTATCTCTCTCCATATCAACGCTCATCCTTCTGCAAAAGTGCGAGGTATGGAAACCTATTACCTGAATCTCACAACCAATGCCGAGGCTATGCGCGTTGCAGCTAGAGAAAATGCAACATCGACCCATCAAATGAGCGAACTTCAGGATATTCTTTCAGATATTATGAAAAATTCAAAGATCGATGAATCTTCTCGACTGGCACAACAGGTTCACAACTCGATTATAGCAGAGGCTGATAAGCGTGGTTTTTCTGATATCAAAAATCTTGGAGTAAAACAAGCGCCCTTCTATGTCTTGATAGGGGCTCAGATGCCTGCGATACTGATTGAGTTGGCATTTATCAGCAACGAAAAGGATATAGCTAATCTGAAAAACACTGCATTTGTTGAGATGCTCACCAGGGAGATTACTGAAGGTGTCCGAGTATATGTAAGTAATACCACCGCCCGTTTATGAAAAGAAAACGGGACCGGCTCTTAATAAAGAACCGATCCCGTTTTCTTTGTGATGCTCTCAGCTCACTCTCTAAGAGAGTGAGACTTTACACGGTCTAATCACCGCATGTTGGAAACTTTCAACCGAGCAAGAGCGCGCTGTAAGGCAACCTCCGCCCTCTTTCGATTGAAGTTTTCAGTTTGTTGAGCAGCTTGAACCAAACGCTTTTCCGCTCTTTCTTTTGCTTTAAGCGCCCTTTCTACATCAATTTCACTACCCTTTTCAGCACTCTCGACAAGGAAGGTAATCTTATTATTTGAGACTTCGCAGAAACCTCCACTAACCATGAGACTTTCTCTTTTTTTGCCATTCTCATAGGTAAGAGTACCAATTTTGATTGTCGACAGAAAGGGTGCATGATTTGCAAGCACACCGAAGTCACCACCAAATCCAGGTGCATTAACGATATCTACATCCTCGCTAACTTTAGCACCAGTTGGAGTTACGACTTCAAGTCTTATCTGTTGTCCCATCGAACTTTCCCCTTAAGCAGATTATTTAGCTGCGCCCTTGGATGTTGCATCCTTTTCAACAGCTTCATCTATGGAACCAACCATATAGAATGAGTTCTCATTGAGATCGTCATGCTTTCCTTCGAGTATCTCTTTGAAACCTTGAACTGTATCGGCAACTTTTACGAACTTGCCAGGCATACCTGTGAAAACTTCAGCAACGGTAAAAGGCTGAGAAAGAAATCTCTGCACTTTACGAGCTCTGGAAACCAGCTGCTGATCGTCTTCAGACAGCTCGTCCATGCCGAGAATCGCAATAATATCTTTAAGATCCCGATATTTTTGCAAAGTAACCTGAACCCCACGGGCTACCAAATAATGCTCCTTGCCGATAACGTTGGGATCAAGAATCCTTGAGGTAGAATCGAGAGGATCAACCGCTGGATAAATACCAAGCTCAGCAATCTGTCGAGAAAGAACAACCGTACCATCAAGATGCGCAAAGGTAGTTGCCGGGGCAGGATCGGTCAAGTCATCGGCAGGTACGTATACACATTGTACTGCGGTAATTGATCCCTTGTTCGTTGAAGTAATACGCTCTTGGAGGGCACCTAGGTCAGTAGCCAATGTTGGTTGATAACCAACGGCCGAAGGAATTCGACCAAGAAGGGCGGAAACTTCTGAACCGGCCTGCGTGAAACGGAAGATATTATCAATAAAGAGAAGAACGTCCTGACCTGCTTCATCACGAAAATACTCTGCAGCCGTCAGACCGGTAAGAGCAACGCGGGCACGAGCTCCCGGAGGTTCTGTCATCTGGCCATAGACAAGAGCCGCTTTCGGAAGAACGCCAGACACCTTCATCTCGTGATACAGATCGTTGCCTTCACGAGTACGTTCACCTACACCACAAAATACCGAAATACCGCCATGATGCATGGCGATATTATTAACCATCTCCATCATGATAACAGTCTTACCACAGCCGGCACCACCGAACAGTCCCATTTTGCCACCAAGTGGAAATGGTACAAGGAGATCAATTACCTTGATCCCGGTCGCCAGAACCCGCACCTCAGTATTCTGCTCAGTAAAGAGCGGCGCCTCGCGATGTATAGGCATGGTCTTATTAGAGGTGATCGGACCGAGTCCATCGACCGGCCTCCCAACAACATTCATGATCCTGCCAAGTGCACCATCACCAACAGGGATAGTGATCGGAAGGCCGCTGTCTTTAACCGCCATTCCGCGGACAAGACCATCGGTCTGATCCATAGCGATGCAGCGACATGCGTTGTCGCCAAGATGCTGGGCTACCTCGATTACCAGATTATCCTCTATATCATTAATGCCGGGATTAGTAACAAAACAGGCGTTAAGGATATTAGGGAGTTTGCCTGGCTCGAATTCAACGTCGACGACAGGACCGATTACCTGTGTGATTTTTCCTATTTTTTGTTCACTCATTGGGCCTTACCTCTCCTCAAAAGTCTTGGATTATCTTAGAGATAATAAATTATTTCAGGGCTTCCGCTCCGCCAACTATGTCCATTAATTCACTTGTTACCGCTGCCTGACGAGCCTTATTGTAAATGATGCTCAGGCTTTTCACCATATCCTTACATGCGTTCGTCGCGTTATCCATCGCTGTCATCCTGGCGGCGTGTTCGCTAGCCCCGACCTCGAGCATTGCATGATAAATGATGACATTGAGATACAGCGGTTGCAGGACATCCATGATTTCTTCGGTTGAAGGCTCGTAGATGTAATCTCCTGAAATCTTTTTCTCGGTTTCTTCAACGCTGACAGGTTGCACGGGAAGAAGATGCGAAAGTGCCGGGATCTGGGCTGCAACTGACTTGAAATGACCATAGAGGACTTCTACCTTGTCACTTGCACCACTTAAAAAGTGTGACGCAAGATCTGTTGCAATTTCCCTGGCATTATACATCTGGAAATTACCCATGGTATCGCGGTAGCTCTTTCTGACCAGGCCGGTTTTTTTAAGAAGCTGACTCCCTTTTTTGCCGACACAGACAAAACTCACCTTTTTCCCGGCACTCTCATACTCTGTCCGCATTTTTAAGGCAAGCTTGATGATATTGGCATTAAAGGAGCCGCAAAGCCCGCGATCGGAAGTTACAACCACAATCTCGACAGTTTTGACATCCCTGATTTCCATTAATGGAAATCCTGTGGTGTTCGCTCCGCCTGACAAATTGGACATTGTCACATTAAACTTGGCGGCATAAGGTCTAAATGCCTCCATTTTTTCCTGGGCCCCCCGCAATCTTGCGGCGGCAACCATGTTCATAGCCTTGGTGATCTGGGCAGTCTTCTTAACGCCCGCGATCTTCGTTTTTACTTCTTTTAGACTCGCCATATCTTGACCTATTTGTGATTAGTTAAGACCTTTTGACGCCTTGAAAGTATCACCAAAGCTGGTCAACACCTTGTTGAGTTTCTCCTTGATTGCATCTGTAAACACTTTTTCCTTGTCAAGATCAGAGAAAATGCTCGGTTCGTTTGACTCAATATAGCTATAGAGTTCCATCTCATAATCAGCCAAGGTGGCAACAGGCAGTTTATCGAGATAGCCATTGGAACCGGCGTAGAGTATTACCACCTGTTTTTCCATCGGCAGTGGTTGGTACTGAGGCTGTTTCAAGATCTCAACAAGTCGTTCCCCTCGTGTCAATTTGGCCTGAGTCCCCGCATCAAGATCAGAGCCGAATGCTGCGAACGCTGCAAGCTCACGATACTGCGCGAGATCAAGACGAAGGGTACCGGCAACCTGCTTCATAGCCTTAACTTGCGCGGCGCCGCCGACGCGTGAAACCGAAAGACCAACGTTAATGGCTGGGCGAACACCGGAGAAAAAGAGGTTCGGTTCAAGATATACTTGACCGTCAGTAATTGAGATAACGTTTGTCGGGATGAAGGCTGAAACATCGCCGGCCTGAGTTTCAATTATCGGCAGTGCGGTGAGAGAACCTGCCCCAAGTGCATCATTTACCTTAGAGGATCTCTCAAGCAAGCGTGAGTGGTTGAAGAAAATATCACCAGGATATGCTTCACGTCCCGGCGGGCGACGGAGCAGGAGAGAAAGTTCGCGGTAAGCAACGGCTTGTTTTGAAAGATCATCATAAATAATCAGGGCGTGTTGACCGTTGTCTCGGAAATATTCACCCATGGCACATCCGGAAAAAGGTGCGATATACTGCATTGGTGCAGGATCGGAGGCACAAGCTGAAACAACCGTGGTATATGCCATTGCCCCATGTTTTTTCAGCGCCTCAACAACCAGAGCGACCGTTGATTTTTTTTGCCCGACTGCAACATAGATGCAATGAATATCGGTATTTTTCTGAGCAATAATGGCATCGACACAGAGAGAGGTTTTGCCGATCTGCCGATCACCGATAACCAATTCACGCTGCCCTCTTCCGACCGGGGTCATGGCATCAACAGCCTTAGATCCGGTATAGCAGGGCTCATGGACACCTTTTCTTGCAATAACACCAGGAGCAAGCACCTCTATTTTTGAGGTGAGTTCAGATTTGATTGGGCCAAGACCATCGATAGGCTTACCAAGACCATCAACAACACGACCTTCCATAGCCGGTCCAACAGGAACCTCGGCAATTTTCCCAGTCCTCTTGACGATGTCACCCTCTTTAATGCCGGAAACATTACCAAGAACAGCACAACCAACGTTGTCCGCCTCCAGGTTCAGGGCAAGGCCCATGATGCCACCTGGAAACTCCAAAAGTTCCATGGCCATACAGTTCTGAACGCCATAGACACGGGCGATACCGTCGCCGACTGAGATTACGGTACCGGTCTCGTTAAGATCTATGCTGGTCTCGTACGCCCCAATCTGATCTTTGATAATCTGACTAATTTCTGCGGCTTTGATCTGCATCTATTCTCTCCCCTTAATGGAATCTTTTAAACCTGCAAGTTGTGTCTTTATGCTCCCGTCCAGAACTAAATCCCCGACTTTGGCGATAATGCCGCCAATAATGGAGGGATCCACACTGGTGGTGAGCGCAACCTTCTTGCCTGTTAACTTTTCTAAAACCTTTTGAACATTTGCCTTTAAATCGTCACTCAATTCAACCGCTGAAACAACATTGCCATGACTGATGTTCTTCGCCCCGTCAACCATTGCCTGGTATGCTTCGGCGATTTCAGGCAATAATGCAGCACGTTTTTTTCGAACCAAAAGATTCAAGAAGTTTCCGATGACAGTATCCACACCCATCGAGGCCACCATTCCCTGCATAACCTTTTCTTTGACATCGAGAGGATACAGCGGATTGGTGAGGGCATCGGCAACTTCAGGGTGCGAAGCATACAAAGCTGCTAAGCCCTGAAGAACTTCATTGTACTGATCGTATGTAGCCTGCTCCTGGCCTATGCTGAAAATTGCCTTGGCGTAACGTCGTGCGAGGATTGTCTGTTTCACTGTACTGCCCCCACTTTAGCTAAATAATTATCAATGATCTTCACTTGATCGTCCGCAGTGAGATTGTTTACAATGAGTTTTTCCGCCATCATAGCAGCCTGATCGGCAACCTCATTTTTCAAGGTTCTCCGAGCCTCTGTGAGTTCATTCTGAATGGCCATTTCGGCTGAGCGTTTAATATCATGGGCTGCTTGCTCGGCTTTCTCAATTATTTTGACTTTCTCGATTTCAGCCTGGGCAACAGCTCGATCAACTATTTTATCGATCTCCGATTCTACCGTTGCAAGCTTTGCCTGAAAGTCATTGTACGATTTTTCAGCGTCGGCTCGTTTCTGCTGCAGGTCTTCAATTTCATCCTTGATTTTCTTCTGACGTGCTACCAAACCTGCGCCGATAGGCTTTGCCCCGAATTTCACGAGAATTATCATAAGTGCAATAAAGTTGACGACCCTCCAGCCAAGATCCTTTACTTTTGCAGCCGACAAACTCGACGAAACATGCCCTGCACCATGTCCGCCATCGGAAACCGCAGCATGGTCGGCAGCAGAATCATGTCCGGCCTTTTCAGCGGCAAATACCGAGCCACTGAACATGGCGAGCAAGAGGGTTAAGGTAAGCAGACTTACAAGCCTGGTAATATGCTTCACTCCATTCATAGTTAGAGACTCCTCCCCAGAATTTTACTCGCCATGTCGGCTGCGAATCCATCCAAATTGGATCGCAAACTGGTTCTGGCGCTCTCGATTTGAGCTCTAAGGTCAGCAAGCTTTGCCTCCTTGGCTGTATCAGCTTCAGCCCGGATCGCGGCAAGCTTGGCATCACCTACGGCCTGTGCCTCAGCGCGAGCAGAATCCAAAGCAGCTTTTGCCTTGCCTGACGCCTTTGCCATTTTCGCATCTACCTCTTCCTGCCGCAGCTTGGCATTCTTCTCAAACTTCGAGATGTTCTCCTGCATGCCCTGCAGTTTTTCAGATCTCTCCTTGAGAATGTTCCTTATAGGTTTATAAAGAACACCATTGAGGAGAAACATGAGCACAACCATGTTAACAATCTGAATAAACAAAGTAATATCCGTCGTAATCATGTTAGTAGCTCCTGCTCAACTAAAATAAAACGAAAAAAACTAAACATTCATTTACGAAATGAATGATGACCGCATAGATATATCTAGAAAATAACGACTAAAACCGGCAAAATGTGACTGAACAGCCATTCACAATAGCAAAAAATTCTTACTGCAAATATATTACTCTGTCAACTAATTTATGTGTGCCGTCCGAGCCAGTCCTGTAATTGCAGCCCGAGTGTTCGAAAAGACGCCCAACTCGCTCAACAAGCACTTCTCAGCGCCCCTTACCCCCTTACGCCTTGAGGAGTTTCCTAACTACATCATGCACTGATTTAATGGCCTCACTCAATTTGTCCACCATAGGCCCGCCAGCCTGGGCCATATCCGCCCTTCCGCCACCTTTGCCACCTACCAGCGTTGCCACTTTATTGATAATATCCCCAGCTTTAATCTTTTGTGTCAGGTCAGTTGTGACAACAGCCAACAGAGCAACTTTACCGTTGATGCTGCCGCCCAGAACGGCAACCCCGGATCCGAGATTGTCGCGCACCCGATCCCCAACCTCGCGCAGGGTTTTCTGGCTATCGAGCTGTATTTCCGAGGCAATGACCTTAACTCCATCAATAGACACAGAGTTTTGCAACATCTCTTCAAGGTCAGTACTCGCCAATTGTCGCGACAGCTCGGCAACCTGCTTCTCCATTGTTTTCAGGTGATTCAGCAGCGTTTCAACTTTTGCGACGATCTCTCCGAAGTTGCCGGCATTCACGAGCGTGGCAATTTGCCGCTCCCTGCGGCCCTGTGATTGCATGAAAGCAAAGGCTGCCGGGCCGGCTAATGCTTCAATTCTCCGGACCCCCGATGCAATGCCGCTCTCCGAGAGTATTTTACAGATCCCGATTTCGCCGGAGGACTCGACATGGGTGCCGCCACAGAGTTCCTTGCTAAAATCCGCCATTGACACAACTCGGACGCTCTCTTCATATTTTTCCCCAAAAAGCGCCATGGCACCCTCCTTCAGAGCATCATCGCGCTTTAAGATTCTTGTTGTCACTGGTGCATTGAGCCATATTTGCTCATTCACCAGAAGTTCGATCCGTTCGAGCTGCTCTTCTGTGAGAGGCGAAAAATGTGTGAAATCAAAGCGCAATCGATGAGGTCCGACCATTGAACCGGCCTGCTTTACATGGTCACCGAGGAGATTTCTGAGGGCCGCATGCAGCATATGGGTGGCCGAGTGGTGCGCCGCAATCGCCCGACGTCTGTTCCTGTCAACAACCAATGACACCTCCGCTCCTTCCGGCAGCAGTCCTTCCGTAATCTCAATTGCATGAAGAGTGATTTTTCCTCCGGCAGCAGAGGTAGCGGTAACCTTGGCTCGACCTCCCTGCCAGCGGATCTCGCCGCAGTCGCCTGCTTGACCGCCGGCTTCTGCATAAAAAGGGGTCAAGTCCACATACAGTTGTCCGTTCTGTCCGGCAGCGAGACTGTTTACTCGCCTGCCCTCAACGTCCAATAAACCCACGACCCTGGTGGTGGCGGAGAGTTCCTGATAGCCGACGAACTGAGTCTTTTTCCCGGCTGCGGCGAGATCTTTTACACCCTCATCAAGGAGTTTTACCCCATCATCTTTACGCGACGAGCGCGACTTCCGACGCTGATTTTCCATCTCCACAAGAAAACCGGACTCATCGAAGCCAAAGCCTCTTTCCAGGGCGATGTCGCGAACAATATCAAAAGGAAAGCCAAAGGTATCATAGAGTTTAAAAATAAAACTGCCCGGGATGCGCTGCAAGTTCTCTCTCGTCATCCGAATAATCTCTTCGTCGAGCAAAGCAAGACCGTTTTCAAGGGTCTCACGGAAGCGCTCCTCTTCCTTGGCCACTACCTTTGCCAGGAGGGAAAGCGCAGCCCTTAGATGCGGATAGGCATCGGCCATTTCGTCCACCACGACATTACAAACTTCCTTGACAAATGGCTTGTCCAAACCGAGATGTTTGCCGTAACGCACTGCCCGTCGCATAATCCGCCGCAATACATAACCCGCGCCTTCATTGCTCGGCAGAACCCCATCGGCAACGAGAAAGGTAGTTGCCCTGGCATGGTCGGCAATAACCCGCATGGCGGTATCGTCCTGGCTGTTTTTTCCGTAGCTTTTTTCCGAGAGTGACTCCAGTTTGGCAATGACTGGAGTAAAGAGGTCAGACTCGTAATTATTGAACTTGCCCTGTAATACCGCGGCAACCCGCTCAAGGCCCATTCCGGTATCGATGCTCGGCTTCGGCAATCTGGTCAACGTGCCGTCCGGAGAACGGTTGAATTGCATGAAAACCAGATTCCACAATTCGAGGAAACGGTCGCAGTCGCAACCCAGAGCGCAGTCCGGTCGACCGCAGCCGGCTGCGGCACCTTGATCGATATGAATTTCCGAACAAGGTCCACATGGCCCGGTATCACCCATGGCCCAGAAATTATCTTTTTCGCCCATCCTGACAATGCGCCCTTTCGGCAGGTTCTCGATCTTATCCCAGAGTGCATAGGCCTCATCGTCATCCTCAAAGATGGAGACCCAAAGCTTGCCGGCCGGTATGCCGAGTTCAACGGTAAGAAAATTCCAGGCGAAACGAATGGCATCCGCCTTGAAATAATCGCCGAAGGAGAAATTACCGAGCATTTCAAAAAAGGTATGATGCCGGGCGGTATATCCGACATTTTCAAGATCGTTGTGTTTACCACCGGCACGAACGCAACGCTGACTGGTCACCGCCTTGACATAGTCTCGTTTATCTTCGCCCATGAATACCATCTTGAACTGAACCATTCCGGCATTGGTGAAAAGGAGGGTGGGATCATTTTTCGGGACAAGTGAGGAACTCTCCACGACGGTATGGCCATTTTCCTGGAAGTAGTTCAAAAACCTGCTTCTAATTTCATTTCCTTTCATATTTTCCTGTACCAAAGCTGTATGAGACATTAATCACCTCGATTAATGATAAGCGGGAGTACCTGCTTAAACTCTGTCGTGCCTGCCTTGCCGAGCAATTCGTATATCAGCATCTCCGCCGGACCTATCGATGCGCCGAGGCTCCGTAATCGACTGAGTCCAGCCTGATGATCGGCTAGTTTTCTTGAAGACACTCCGTCTGCAACAATCCACACCTTATAACCTCGCCCCAACAATCCCATGGCGGTTTGGTAGATGCATATATGGGTTTCAACCCCGACCAGAACTATCGTTGTCACCTTTTTGGGTAGCCCGTCGAGAAAAGCCTCCGTGGCCTTGTTTGCGAGGGCATTGAACTCAACCTTATCGAAACGTTGAATACCTGCAACAAGCGCTTCCAGGTTGGCCACATAGGGTCCCAACCCTTTGATATACTGAGTATTGGCGACAATCGGAATGTCGAATATTTTGGCGCATCTGACCATAAATTCAACCGTTGAGGCAACCCCCGCGGCATTATCTATCTTGGCCATCAATTTTTCTTGTACATCAATTACTTGCAGACAGACATCAGCCGGAGCCAGCAGCGAATGTTTCATCATCACCCCTCCTCATTGAAAGTCCCTTGCCAAAAAACCGATATCAATTAACCCTTTTCTCTTTCCACATTCAAGACTATCCTTGCAATCGTTCTTAAAAACCGCCAATTCGAAAAAGGCACTTTACAAAATCAATGCAACTATTACATTAAAAAATGAAATACCCCTCTACGGGAGAGAATATGCAAGACGAGCAAATTGAAGCAATGGCAAAAATGCTCAAATCGATGTCCCACCCGATTCGCCTGAAAATTCTCTGCCTTTTGCTGGACAAGGAACTCTCAGTCGGCGAGATCAGAGAACAAGTGCAAACTACTCATGCAAATATTTCGCAGCACTTGAATATTTTGCGAGGTCAAGGGATAATCGATTATCGTAAAGATGCTAATTTTATTTATAATAAAATCATCGACAAGCGTATTCTTGATCTAATCAAGAAAATACATCTTCTTTTTTGCCCGAATTTTTGATTGCTTTAAACTATCAATACAGAGAACAGGAAACCATGATAATCAATGATTGGATACACGTTATTGCCGGATTTTTTATACTCCTCAGTCTCTTTTTAGGAGTCTTTCAGAGCACCTATTGGCTGTTTTTTACGGCCTTTGTCGGCTTGAACCTTTTCCAGTACGGATTCACCAAGTTCTGCCCTTTGGGAATCATTCTTAAAAAATTTGGGGTCCGAGAAACCAGGTAATAACCGCAAGGTATGCTTCTTTATTCTTGCGTCATCAGAACGGTACAAGATGCTTGCCAACAGCAAGCTGTCTGTGAACAGATTTCTCGCTGGCGAAAGCATGGAGGATTACCTTCCTGCTCTTGAATTCGGCAAATAAGTTCAGCAAGTTTTACCCCCTTTTCCTGGGGGACCCCCAGTATGAGTGCTTTTTTTCTAGCCAACGAAAAAAGTTTCGGGCCCTTTCTGTATCCTTTATTCTGAGACATCGCCCCTCCCCTTCCAGCCGACAAACTTGATTGTTTTCCTGCAAGAAATTGCCTCGCTACCCCTGTCTCTTGTGGTTCACTCACCAGCCATCATACCTCGGTGATTGCCCCCATTTTACTGTTCAGTTTTTTTTCGCCCATAAAAATCGCAGTTCCGACAGAGAAAGATATTATATCGGCAGGATATGATATTCTTCGACTATAGGATGCACCCCATTCAGTACCTGCCCATTACGACCATCGATTGAGATAGAATCACCAAAACCGATTTTCACTCCGGCTATCTCACAATACTGCTCAGCCTCATAAACCTTCAGACTCCGACAGCCGACAACGCAGGTTTTTTCCAGACGCACGGCAACAACCGAGGCATGCGAGGTTTGTCCGCCCCTGGAGGTGAGCAAGCCATCGGATTGACTCACCACCTTGATATCCTCCGGGACAGTATCCTGGCGAATGAGGATAAGAGGTGTCGCCGGGTCGGTCTGCCTCAGCTTGCGGATATTTTCTTCCGTGAAAACGGCTCGGCCTGAAAGTGCCGACCCGGAGACTCCGACCCCCTTACCAAGATACGCTGCCTCAAGTGCTGCACTCTCGACAAAAACGTTCAGGTGCTCCTTCTTTTTAATCGTTATCATATCCCGGGTCTGCAGAAGGTAGAGCATGTCAGGTTCAGGGCCCTCGAAAGTGAATTCGATCTCCTGTGGGTTCCACCGCTTGTCGTACACAAGGTCACGGGAAATATGCAGTAATTTCTTATAGATCTTCGGAAACCGAAGTTCAAGCGTTTCCTCCTCGTGCCGTCCGTCGAGTTTTGCCTGTTCAACAGAAATGGCATGACTCGTTACCAGCCCGGAAACGATATCCTCTCCCTGATCGCCATAGGCATAATCACCCCAGAGGGCAACTCGCTGCACTTTGCGATAGGGATGGGCGGTAAAAACCACCCCCGACCCCGCATTGCCGCTCTTGTTACCGAAGACCATGGCCTGCACAATGACCGCCGTTCCCCATGAATCGGAAACGTCCATGATCTTTCGATACTCCACTGCCTTCTGGGTATCCCACGAATCCAACACCAGCTGAATGGCATTAACCAGTTGAAGCCAAGGGTCGTCAGGTATGCCGAGCCCCTTTTGCCGGATGAGTCTCTGATAAGAAAGAGCCAGTTCCTGCATCTGTTCCGGAGAAAAGTGCCTCTTGAGACTGACATTATATTTGGCTTTGGCCTTGTTCATGAGAACCTGGAAATCCTCTCTGCCGATCCCGGAAATCATCGCCCAGGATTGCAAAAATCGCCGGTAATTGTCCCAGGCCAGATAGCCGTTGCCATGGTTGGCGATAAGTTCGGCAATGAGTTCTTCGTTCAACCCAACATTGTGAATTGTGGCCATCATTCCCGGCATGGAAATGGCCCCCCCGCTCCGCACCGACAAGAGTAACGGCCTTTCCGGTGAACCAAAGGTTTTCCCGGCTAACTGTTCGATCTCGGTCAGAGCCTGACGAACACGCTGCATGAACTCCTCCCGCGTCTTCACATAGCCAAAGACAATCTCCCGGCAGCGAAAAATCTCTGTTGTCAGGACAAAGGCCGGAGGTACCCGTTTTCCATCACCGATGAGTGTCGCGAGGTTGAATCCCTTGTTGCCGAGATGGATGAGGTTATTGGTGTAGGGGTTCGGCTTATGCAGGAGTGACAATACCCTTTCCGGGTTAAAGGTCATGAGCAGGTCGAGCCGTTCCTGGTCAAGAAGATCTTTTTGATTTTCAAGGGTTTGCAGGATGCGGAGAATGAAATTATCAAGATGCTGCAAGCCGAAGGTCGAGGAAATCAGCTCCCGGAAAAAAACCTCGGACAATCTTTGGACGGTCGTTCCCACTTCCGATTCATCGTAAAAATTGGCGAATTTCTCCAGAAGATTGTTACGCCCTATCTGGGGAATGATAATCGACAGATTATTCTGATGGATATTGGTATAAAAAGCATAGATGATGTCCTTTACCCCTTCCGACATGCCCCTGAAAATATCAAGATACTGGGTGTAGGAAAAGCGCCGAACCTTCAGAGAGGTCTCCAGCAGAGAAAGATAGGTGGACAGCCTCCGGGAGGTGATGCCGTCGATCGCCAGAGCCCGGAGAAAGAGGTTGATACACCTTACTATATTATAGAAGGTGGCCTGGGTAATAATCGACAGGTTGACCGTTTCCGGCAGCTTTTCCAGATACAGGTTGGCGAGGTTTTCCAAACGAAAGGTGAGGCTTAGGGCATCGAACTTCCGCTCTTTGTAGCGTCCATATACGGAAGGAATATCGGCGGCGATATGCCGTTTGTAATAGATATCCTCCTGCGCCTCGAAAGTCTCCTCGGAAAGAATGGTCTTTTGCAGGCCTTCCAAAGCGGTCAACAGGGCTTCCAGACAGTGTTCGGTATCGGCGTGGTCGAGATCGGCAAGCAACCGCTCCATCTCGGGAAAGCCGTCATTGACTGCCTTGAGGATTTCCGAGCGCAGCTGCTGGACCCCCAGTTTATATTTTTTATAGAGCAGTTTGTACATCCGCACCAGCAGCTCAAAGCGGCGAACCTCATGAGCTTCAAGATCGGTCTGGTCGGCGAGGAAGATACCGATGGACTCATTGTCCTTTTCAAGAATGTCCCGCACCCTGTTGATACCCAGGGCCGGCCAGAACCGGGCACTGAGCGCCAGAAGGTCATCGACATACTCACCGCCCGTCGCAACCTGGCTGTAAACCTCTTCCGGAATATAGGGAATGAGCAGGGTCTTATCGCCGGTCTTCCAGAAAAGGAAAATTGCCTGGACAAAATCGACAATGAGATTGGAGCTCTCGACATGTCCCTGCTTACGCAGAAAATGAATCAACACATCCTTGCGTTTATGAATTTCGTCAAGTTCGGTGGAGACATCGCGCAATTCTCCTTCCGAACCGATTTCATTAAAAAAGACCGGCATGAGTTTAGTGAACTGTTTCGACAGGTTGTAAATCGGCTCAATCGGATGATTGAGCAACTGGGTAATGTCCCGCTGAAACAGATCGGTGTCTTTAATACAGGTGCCGGACAGTTTAAGATGGATGATGAGGGCGGAAAACAGGGTCGAACACCATTTGGGTTCCCGCATGATCAGATACAGCCACACCCGAATATTGGCCAGATGCGCCGGATTGGCGAGGGGTTGCCAGTTTTCATCGACACCCACCACACTTGCATGTTGGAAACCAAAACGCACCACACCCCAGAGGAAGGCCTCGACCATGCGACTGTTGCCTCGATCGAAGACCTCCCCACCCAGCACCTGGATGCACTGCAGGGAGGTATGCGGAAATTTTCGTACATTGGCTTTCAGCAGTTTAAAAGCAGTCAGAAGAAACTCCTCGATTTCCTCAAAACTCTGCTGCCTTATCAGCTGTACGAGGCTGCGATTTATTTCCCGCAAAGTCTCTTCATGGATAAGGTACAGTCCATCGGTATCCATGATCTTAAATAAAAAGAGTAATTTTCTATTTTCGCTAAAATGATGGAGATGGTTTATGCCCGGCTGCTCGATCTCTTGGAAGACCGCCTCTGCCGCCACCAGATTATTCGGCATAGCCCGGTAGTATTTTACGATATCTATATGCTCCGGATACTTGAGCATCGCCTGAAGCGCGACCACCGGTTCTTTTTCCAGGTCAAGCGTATTCACAGCCGCCAGATGTTGTTCCATCGTCGCATGGGAGATTGCCTGAAAGAGGTTGGAAGAATGAAAATCTGCAACCGGAATGCTGCAGCGGTCGAGAAACCAGATCAGCGGATCATCTTCTCTCAGCCAATAATGGTAGCATCGGGCGAGTATGGTTTGCAGCAACCGGGCCAAGGGGGTGAAATCAAAGTCCACCCGATCTTTTGCAGCGGTAGCAAGAAGTTGTTCTGCAATCTTTGCAAAAGGATGCTGGCCCTGGACGATCTGCAGCATTATCAGTCGATCGCTCCGGTCAAACTCGGCAAATCGCCGGAAAACACTATTCAGCTCACCCTCGAAGCGATGCAAATCGTCGCCGACAAACTGGCTGACCATTTTATCGAGCCAGACCATCTGCGCCCCGACAGCCTGAGACAGAAGGACAACATCGCGGGTAGTGTCATGGAGCGCCTCAAAAAAAAGCCGGGCAAAGAGGCCAAAGGCCTTTGGTCCGTGTTTGTGCGTTCGGTAGTGACTGATGTTTTTCAACGCAAAACTGCGCAATTGCGGCAAAACGATCTTCCAGTTGCGAAACGGGTGACAGACTTCAAAAAGGAGTTTCTCAAGGGTTGTGTGTAAACCGTTGAACTGTTCGACTACTTCCAGCAGTACCAGGAGATCCTTGTTGATTACCACATTGCCGGCAGTTTCGATGAGATTTGCCTTCAATGCATCCGATTCAATCACTGTATTATTGGCTGTTTGTTCCATAGGGGCCTATTTTCGTTACTGTTGTCAGGCGCATTATCAGGATTCCGGCATACACCTTTTAAGTATAATGAACGAAGTCCTGCTGTGGCAAGGGATAAAAAAACGCCTTTAAAGACGGATCTTCAAAGGCGTATAGAAAGGACTTTGCAAGAGACAGGAGATCAGATTGCCTTATTCGCCTCCATATGGAGAATAAGATCGAGCATTCTGTTGGAGTATCCCCATTCGTTATCGTACCAGCTCATGACCTTGACGGAAGTACCGATTACTTTAGTGCACTGGGCATCGATGATGGAAGAGTGCGAATCGCCCTGAAAATCGATGGAAACAAGCGGCAATTCAGTGTATCCCAGATATCTGTTCGCTGCCTCCTTCAAGGCCTGATTGACTTCGCCGACAGTTGTCTCCCTCTCCACCTCCATGACGGCATCCACGAGAGACACCGTAGGCGTTGGCACCCGCACTGCCAGGCCGTCAAACTTGCCCTTTAATTCGGGAATAACAAGAGATACAGCTGCAGCGGCGCCGGTTTTCGTCGGAATCATCGATAAAGCGGCAGCCCGTGCCCGCCTGAGATCGGAATGGGGAAAATCGAGCAGCCTCTGATCACCGGTATAGGCATGGACGGTAGTCATCAGGCCACGCTTAATCCCGAATTTATCGAGAATGACCTTGGCAAAGGGCGCAAGGCAGTTGGTAGTGCACGAGGCGTTGGACACCACATGGTGGACCATGGGGTCATACTCATCTTCATTAACCCCCATGACAAAGGTTTTAATATTGCCTTTGGCGGGTGCGGAAATGATCACCTTAGCAGCGCCGGCGTCTATATGCGCCTGGGCCGATTCCGCATCGACAAACTTGCCTGTGCACTCGGCGACATATTCGACACCCAATTCCCCCCAAGGAATTTCCGCCGGATTGCGATGGTTCGACACGGCAACCAGCCGACCGTCAACGAGGATTCCCTTATCGTTGCTCTGCACATCCCTGGGATATATCCCCATAACCGAATCATACTTCAACAGATGGGCAAGGGTTGCGTTATCGGTCAAATCATTGATAGCTACCACCTCCACATCGGCGAAAGCCACATCTTTATCAATCGCCCTGAACATATTCCTGCCAATTCGACCGAAACCGTTAATACCAATTCTTACCGTCATATTCGTCTCCTGTTAACTTTCCGGTTTCTCCGTCAACTACGATAACCGGCATTTTTTCAGTCATGATGTATCGACGCCCCATGACCGTCGGCACTTGCATCCCTAGTCGTAGTAAAAAAAACAGCTCACTCCCGGCATAACTGTTGTTTTCTGGCTTTAGAGTAAAGCTCAAGGTATTTACGCATAACTTTAGACCATGTGTAATTATGTTCAATTGCCCTTACCGCCTGCAGTTGCATTTTTCGTTTCAATTTTTCATTTCGATACACCACTAAAGCTCTTTCCAAGGCATTCAGCAAATCATCGGGAGAATCGCCACGATAGGCAATCCCGGTGACTCCGTCGACGACCTTCACCAACCCACCGACATGATGAACGATCGGGATATTGCCAAACAACTGAGCAATGAAATCAGTCAAACCACACGGCTCATATCTCGAAGGAATGACAAAGAAATCTCCGGCAGCATACACCCTGTTGGCCATTTCCGGGCTGAATCCCTGCAGGAAACAAACCCGACCGAAAAACTCCTGCTGCTCTGTCAGGCGAATAAGGCTGGCATTGATCTCGCTTGCACCGGTGCCGAAGATCAACACCTGGACCTCCGGGTGCCGCTGCAACAATTCGCCTAGAACCGCCATCAAAATATCGATGCCTTTTTGTTCGCTCAGTCGGCCGATGAAGGTGAAAAGCGGCTGGTGGACATTCTTTTCGACACTACCGAAACATTGCACCCCATCAAATATGACACCATTTTCGAGAAATTCGAGAAGCATTTCTTTGCAGCGTGCTTTGCCGGCCAGCGTATCTTCTTCTTTTCCCGGGTAAAAAACCAATTCGGGATTATCCCCGGCTATTGCCTTGGAACAAAAAAACTCCGGATCAATACCGTTGGTCACACCCTCCAGAACAACGTTGCGCCGGAGCAGTTCATGGCCCAGCCAGCCGGTCAGGCTGTCGCTGTCCGTCTCCCGTAATTCCCTCGCATAATTTTCACTGACTGTGTTCAGTATCGCATAATGACCGGCCACCAGAAAAGGATCAAATTTGCTATCGAGCTGGTTGGCATCGATGACGTGCTCCGGCAAGGCGGTAATTGAGACCGCATAGGGTATGTCGATCACCTCCTGATGATAACCGTATCCGGCATTATGAATGGTAACGACACAGCCTGTTTCCCGAAAATAATTGCGATATCCGGCATTCTCCCGAATAAGCGCCGGCAAAACCGCCGTATGGCCATCATGACAATGGATAACATCGGGTTTTTCCCCGAGGACAATCATAAGCTCCAGTGCTGCCTTCTGCAAAAGGAGGTTCATTGCAAAAAAGTCATGATGCCCCATGGATTTTTTCTGCCAGGGAACAAGATTCTCGTCTTTTTCGCTGTAGGTATAGACATCCGATTTTTGCCGGTAACGCTCGGCGTCGACAAGGTAAAGATTCACCTTATTGATTTTTTTGTAATAATAATGAACTTCTTCAAGTATTCGTTTCTCCGGCTGGTGCATATCGATCTGCAGCCGAAGGGTGCGTTCCGGACAAAAGGGATCGGGTAAAGGTTGGAATCCCTGTTTCCGGGCGTTGACAAAACCGTAGCGTGGCAGCACTACATGCAGCGAGCGGCTAGTCTTGCGGGCAAGCGCTTCGGCAAGTTGACAGACAACATCCTTGACCCCTCCCGCACCGGCAAGCTGCCCATACTCCCGACTCAGCATCCAGATTTTCTTTACCTGCTCCTCATGGTCCGACATCACTTCTTCTCTTTCCCTTGCAACATATTCGTAGTCTCGCCCAGAAGCGGAGCTTTTAATCCTCTAGCCCAATGGTGAATTTGTGTGTATACCAGACTTGTATTGTATTCGTATTACTGAACATGTCAAGAACCACAACGGTTCTGATACGAATGGCCGGATAGCATATTCGTCCGACTTTGGAAAAACCCTCAGTTGAGCAGGGGCCCGAATTTTTATAAATTTCCGACTTTTTGCAATCAGTTCATTATAATACCAACTTGGCACCGGGAACGGATTCTCCATTGAGTGATGCCCAGCAAAGATTGACTGAAGCTCGAAAAGACCCTATACTAATTGCTCCACAAGAAGATGACGCCACCAGCTCCTATCCATCATCGTAAACTACAAACGAGTCATCACCATCCTGCCTCCCCCAGTCGGGATGGCAGGTTCATTGCCTATGCAAAAAAGTAAGCAAAGGAGGGATTATGCCTAATGGCCAACTGAAAATCTCTACGATTTCGAACATGGAACTTGTCAATATTACTAGTGAAATTGACAAAATCCTACAAAATCAGTCTATCTCCTCGGGAGTTATCCACCTTTTTAATCCGCATACTACCGCCGGACTCATTATCAATGAGGGTGCCGACCCCGATGTGTGCCTTGACATCTTGCAAGGCCTGGCACACATGGTTCCCCGTAATCTTGGTTATAAACATCGCGAGGGCAATTCGCCGTCTCACATTATGACTATGCTGACCGGCAGCAATCTCACCATTTTCATCGAAAACGGCAAACTGCAACTTGGCACCTGGCAGAAAATTTTCTTTTGTGAATTCGACGGACCACGGGCACGCTCTATTCGCTGGAAAATTATTGCCGATCCCCAACAACCCTTTGCCAGCACCCAAACCCTTTGAGACATTTATGAACCTTGAACCCGATAAAATGTGTTTTGGCCTCACCGAGGAACTTGATCGCCAGTCTTTGGCGACCTTGCTGCAACTCAGCGGCCGTCCCGAATTTGCCGAGCTTTTTGCAAAAAGACTTGCCAGTGCGGAAATCATTCAGTTCGTTGACGCCTTTTTCGAGCTGCTGAAAAAACATCTCAGCAAAAATGAATACCACCAACTCTTTCTTCTCGACCCCGATCACCACCACAAGGAGTAATGCGTGTCTCTCGACAAATTACACGACTTACGCAGTTATCTGGAAATACTGAAAAAAGAGAAACAACTCCTGCTCATTGAAGAAGAAGTCGATCCCTACCTTGAGATCGCCGAGATTCATCGGCGCATCATTGCCCGGGGGGGGCCGGCACTGCTTTTCACCAAGGTCAAAGGCTCAAAATTCCCGGTTACCACCAACCTTTTTGGAACCGCCAAGAGACTGGAACTGGCCTTTGGGAATAAGCCGCAGCAATTCGTTCGCGACATAGTTCGACTTGCTGAGTCGATCATGCCCCTTTCCCTTGCCAACCTGTGGAAAAATAAACAACTTCTTTTTGACGGACTGAAAATTGGTTTAAAAACTGCCGCTAGCGGCCCCATTCTCGACAATTGCCAGCAGCCACCGCAGCTCAGTTCTTTGCCGATGCTCACCTCCTGGCATAGCGATGGTGGCCCTTTTGTTACTCTACCGCTTGTATACACAGAACATCCGGATGGAAAAGGCCATAACCTCGGCATGTACCGCATCCACCGATACGACGATGCCACCACAGGTATTCACTGGCAGATCCATAAAGGTGGCGGTTACCATTATTATGAGGCGGAAAAACAAAACAAAACCTTGCCGATGACCCTTTTCATCGGCGGCCCACCGGCCCTGATGCTTGCCGCCATCGCTCCGCTCCCCGAAGATCTACCGGAACTCCTGCTCACCTCCCTGCTCATTGGCGATAAGCTGCGCATGACCCGGGATCCTCTCGGAGGGCATAAACTTGTGGCCAATGTCGAATTTGCCATCAAGGGCCACGTTCCTCCACACCTTCGTCGCCCCGAGGGGCCGTTTGGCGATCATTACGGCTATGATTCCCTGCAGCACGATTATCCGGTCTTTCAAGTGAGTCACATGTATCATCGCAACAATGCCATTTATCCGGCAACGGTCGTCGGCCGCCCCCGCCAGGAAGATTTTTTCATCGGCGATTTTCTCCAAGACCTGCTGTCTCCACTCTTTCCCCTTGTTATGAAGGGGATCAAGGAGCTGAAAACCTTCGGCGAAACCGGCTTCCACTGTCTTGCTGCCGCAAAAGTCACCGATCGTTACCCTCGTGAAGCCTTTGCCTGCGGTTTAAGAATTCTTGGCGAAGGACAACTCTCGCTTACTAAATTTTTGATCATCACCGATGGGGACGTCGATATCACCAATTTTTCAAGTCTGTGGCCCCATGTCCTGGAAAGAGTGCAATGGCAACAGGATCTCTTCGTGTTCGCCAACGTTTCTCAGGATACCCTTGATTATACCGGACCCTCTGTCAACAAAGGTTCTAAAGCCATGTTGCTGGGACTTGGCAAGGAAAAAAGACGCGAGTTGCCACGCCATTTCACCACCTCCTTACCTGGTGCATGCTCTCAACCGAAGGTTTTTCTGCCCGGAACCCTGGTTATCGAGGGCGTTGCCTATAAAGATAATCCTGCCCTAGCAAAAGAACTCTCGGAGTATGCCCCTTTGCAGGAATGGCCTGTTATCATGCTGGTGGATAACAGTACCGAAGCAACCTCTTCCGTTCAGGACTTTCTCTGGACCATTTTCACCCGCTTTGAACCGGCTGCCGATATCCATGCCCGCTCGACCTCCGTGCACAGGTTTCATGTCGGTCTCCACCCACCCGTGGTTATCGACTGTCGCATGAAACCCTGGTACACAAAAATCCTCGAAGTCGACCCGGCGACCAAAGAAAAAGTCGATCATCAATTCACCAAAATCATTCCGGCAGAATGGCGATGACCCTACCGATTCGTTTACAAAAATATCTTGCCCAATGCGGCCTCGCCTCCCGCCGAAAAGCCGAGGAGATGATCACCACAGGTCTCATCAGTGTGGATGGGAAAGTTGTTACCGAAATGGGAGTGAGTATCACCCCTGGAGTCAACCATGTCAAGTATGCAGGTAAAGAAGTAAACGCCAAGGAAAAACTCGTCTATTATCTTCTCAATAAGCCGAAGGGTTACGTCACTACCCTCTCCGATCCACAGGGCAGACCGATAGTCACATCTCTCATTAAAGAAGGGGGCGCGCGCCTCTTTCCAGTCGGTCGTCTCGATCTTGATACCGAGGGCGCCCTCATTATGACGAATGACGGCGAACTCGCCCAAAAGATACAACACCCGAGCAACGAAACCAATAAGACCTATGAAGCCCTGGTTAGAGGCTGTCCCGGCAAAGAGAGGCTCAGCCTTCTTGAAAAGGGAATAGACCTTGAAGGAAAAATGACCGCCCCTGCTTTGATTGCAGTTCTTTCGTCAAAAGGTAAAAACTGTCTGTTGAAAATGACCATTCATGAAGGGAGAAAACGGCAGGTAAAAAAAATGTTCAGCCTCATTGGCCATCCCGTTTTACATCTCAAGCGAACAGCCTATGGAACGCTTACTATCGGCAGTCTTCCCATTGGCAGCTATAGACAACTTAACTCTGCAGATTTAAAAAAAATATTTTTATAGAATTCTCTTTACAAATCCAGGATTAGCTGATTAAATCTAACTAGTTAGAGGGCATCCAACCGCCGATCTCCGCTGGGCAATGCCCCAACTGGTTGATTTTTATATGTATTTTATCAATCTGACCGCCATCGCTTTGCTCGTGCTTCACATGGAATTTAACATGATGTAATTATGTAACTGTAAATTTTTGATGATGCATCCCAATTTGATTTTCAAAAACAGGAGTTAAGAATGAACAAATCAGAACTCATCGAGGCATTGGCACAGGATATCAATATTCCTCATCGTGAGGCTGCGGCGATCACCAACACCGTAATTGAGACAATGACTGAAGCACTGGCCAAGGGAGAGAGCATCGAAATACGAGGCTTTGGGAGTTTTGTAATTAAAGAGTACGGTTCATACGAGGGTAGAAACCCAAAAACCGGAAGGAAGATTGAGGTAAAGCCTAAGAAACTTCCTTTTTTTAAAGTCGGTAAAGAACTGCGAGAAAAAGTCAATAATAGCAAATAGACTTTTCAAAGCAATCTTCATATTAGGAATGCCCTCGAAACTTTTTTTGAGGGCGCTCTCCTTTTGGGTATACAGATCGCCGAGTGCTACCCTGATACAATTCCCCCAACCAGGTCATATACTTGGGCGTCGGTGATGGCGACGGGAACAATATCTCCGGGGCTGGCAATACCATCGTTTATCAAGACACAACCATCAACCTCCGGTGCCTGGAACCTGGTTCTTCCCTGTAAAAGAAGATCGGTTTCACTGCTCAAACCTTCTACCAAAACCGGCTCAATTCGACCAATATATTTTTTTTGGATTTCTGCCGAAAGCTCTGCCTGAACAGCCAACAGATATTCTACCCTCTTCCTTTTTACCCTTTCCGACACCTGGTTGGCGAATTTTTCTGAAGGTGCTCCTTCTTCATTGGCATAAGAAAATACGCCTACATGATCGATGCGGACTTTCCGTAAAAAATCTTCAATCTCCAAGAATGTTTTTTCACTTTCTCCAGGAAAACCAACAAGAAACGTGGTCCGTATCGTAACGTTCGGAACGCGGTTGCGAATTTTCTCAACAACCTGAAAGAGTTGCTCTCTGCTGTAGCGTCGATTCATTGCCTGCAGCATGATATCGCTTGCATGCTGCATCGGAATATCCAAATAGGGCACCACTCTATCATTTTCGGCCATCAATGTAAGCAGCTCATCGGTCACACCCGTGGGATAAAGATACAAGAGCCGTAACCAAGGGATAGTAGTGTGCTTGAGAAGTTGTCGAACCAGCTTTTCAAGGTTTGTATCTTTGTCGAGATCTCGCCCGTATGCGGTGCTGTCCTGGGCGATGAGAGAAAGCTCTTTGACACCGGAACGTTCTAGTTTTTGCGCTTCTCGCACCAGATCATCTAGAGATCTGCTGCGGAGTCCACCCCTGATCATGGGAATCATGCAATAGGAACAGCGGTTGTTGCAGCCTTCAGTAATTTTCAGCCACGCCCGAAAAGGCGGAGTCGATATCACGCGAGGGGTTTCATGAGTCATCAGATAAAGATCCGGTAAAATTACTCGCTGTGCAAGGCCGCCTTTCATCAACCGTTCAATAAGTGTCGCAATTTTTTCAGCCCCCTCGGTTCCGACAAAAAGGTCCACTTCCGGAAGATCATCAGACAGTTTTTCCTTGTAACGTTGCACCAGACAACCAACAACAACCAGACGCTTCTCCGGAAATCGATTTTTAATTTTCACTAATTCAAAAATTTCACTGATTGCCTCTTCCACCGCCGCCTGAATAAAGCCGCAGGTATTTATAATTAAAACATCTGCATTTTCCGGATCTTCGATAAGCTGCCAACCAGCTGACGTCATAGACCCGAGAATAACCTCCGAGTCGACAAGATTTTTAGCACAGCCAAGACTGACCAAATGAAAAAAAGCCATTCTTACTCTCCAAAGTTATCAATGCCTGCCAGCACCACATCCAGTGCCTTTTTCTTAGTATCACGAAATACTTCCGAGGAAAAACCAGGGTGCCAGGTTGCACCCCACAGCTCATCCGAGACAATCAAAACTGCAGCAAACTCGATATTACGAAAACAAGCGACGGAACAAAGTGCAGAAAACTCCATGTCGACAGCGGTTACCTTATCCCTTCTGTTAAGCTCCTGAAGCATCTGACGTTCCTCCCGGTATACCGCATCTGTGGACCACACACAGCCGGAATGCACCATCAAGTTATTGGTACGAATAGCCTTTTCAAGGTATGCGCGAAAGGTTTTGGACGGTGCCGCAGGCATCGGAAGGGGATAATATTGTGAGGTACCTTCACCGGATTTCGCCTCAGTAGGCAAGAGGATGTCCCCAACCTTCAGATTACTCGAGATAGCGCCACACCAGCCAAAAAGGATAATTCTTTTCGCGCCGAGAGCAATGAGCTTTTCCATACTCATTGCCGCCATTGGTGCTCCGATTGCAGGGCCGGCAAGAAAGAATGACTGTCCGGCGGCAACGGTCAAGTCAGAATTAAAAAGAGATTGGGATACTCCCCCCGATTGCCTGAGTTGTAGATGACACCGGGAAGCCTCTGTAGGATTTACCAGTAATAGTCCGTTTGGGGGGAGTGTTTTTTCTTTTTTTCTTTTTCTCGGATGAATAAGAATATTGGTATCGATATCCTGACTCATAACAATCCCCCAGAAGATCAAATTATAAAAAAGGAAAAGGGCCGCAGAATACTCTGCGGCCCTTTTCTCCGATCGACGAACGACCGTTATACTCTCATTTTACTATTTCACAAGCGGGTTTGCATAAAGAAGAATCAGAGAAATAACCAAGCCATAGATAGCAACTGATTCGGCAAGGGCCATACCAAGAATCATGAAAACCATCAATTTCGGCTGAACTTCAGGATTTCTAGCAAGACCCTGACATGCACCATTTCCGACGGAACCGATACCGATACCGGCTCCTAGGCCAGCAAGGCCAATTGAGAGCGCAGCACCAATGCAAACGAGAGCGTACATAAGATTTCCAGTCATTTTTTTCTCCTTGAAATTTATTTTTGGGGGTTTTGGCCTTCTTCTCTATTTTTTCTAAATTCGATATTGCATTAATGGGCGTGTGCTTGAGCTTGAGAAAAGTAGACAACAGTCAACAGCACAAAAACCATGGCCTGAACGACGGATACAAGAACGCCGAGTATCATGATCGGCAAGGGTGCAAAAAAACTCCCGGCGAGCATGAACAGAATGGCCAGCAGCGTCTCTTTTGCCATGATATTTCCAAAAAGACGTATGGACAGGGAGAGGAGACGGGCAAGATTACTGATCAGTTCGATGGGTAAGAGCAGGGGTATCAGCCACCATACCGGTCCTATGAAATGCTTATAGTAATGCAAGCCGTGTTCTTTAAAACCGATTATGTGATGGGAAATCCAAACAATAAGGGTCAGAGCGAGGGTCGTATTGAGGCTGGAGGTTGGCGACATAAAGCCGGGAATAAGTCCAATGAGGTTGGCAACGGCAATATACAATGCAAAAGTTGCAATCATTGGGAAAAACTTGTCGGCCATCTCCCTTCCCATATTATCGGCGAAGAAATCGTCCATTCCACCGATGACCAATTCCCAGAAATTCTGCCCTTTCCCGGGAACCATTTCCAGATTGCCAAGAGTAAGCTTGGAAACCAAGAAAAGAAACGCCATTACCAGCCAGGTGTATGTCATGTATGGCGCACAGAGTTGTTCAAGAAACGTATGACCAACAGGACCATGCGGGATTGGCAATCCCAGTTTTTCAAGGATAATCGAAATAAATAGTATCGGATGTTCCATAACTCCTTTTACCTCCTCCCTCTGAAGAAGTAGTGTCGAGCGACATTCAAAGAAATGAACGTGATCGCCAGCACTACCGTTGACAAACCTAAAATCAAGCCGAAGATGTTGACCGCCTGGCTTTTAATAATAACCAAGAGAACAACACCTATAATTACAAGTCGACCCCAGAACTTCACTAAGTATCCCTTTTGCCCTTGCTTGGCTTGCGCCTGGCGATCTTCAAGGGCCGGTAGCGAGGTTACCGAATGGATAACCCGCATTACCTCTGTTTGAGATACCCAAAAACTGCCTATTGAAATAAGCCCTCCGACTACTACCGCGACGGCAAACTCGACAGAAACTAAAACCGCCGAACCTGCGATCAAAACAGCCAAACAAATCCAGCTTATAATCCGCATTTTCTGCAGCGTCAACAAATCTTCAGTCACTCAATCCTCTTGTCCTCTTGTTTTGGCTTTTCTTGTTTCTCTTTATTCCGCCAGAGGATTTCAAGCAGAGTCTTATAACCGGCAGCGATGCCGAAGGCCAAGCCTATAAACGTAAACCAAGGAGAAGTTCGACCGTCAAAGACCTTTTGATCAAGATAGATACCTCCTCCCAAGCCAATAATTATCGAAGCAACAAAGGTAAAACCGACATGACCATAATTAGCAAGCAGCTGAACAAATTCTTTTTTTACATCCGACATTTTGTCAACCCGCTCCCTGATTACAACAATTCACCATAATATAACCGAGTTTGGTATCATGACTCCATGGCAAAGTCAATAAGATTTCACTTTTCAAGCAATTTTTTGAATGACCATTCAGTCATTTTCAATGCCTTATCAAGATGATCATCGCTTTGTGCCGCAGAAATAAAGGCCACTTCAAATTGCGATGGCGCAAGATAAATTCCGCCGTTCAACATCTGACGATAATGCTGAGCATACCTTTGGGTATCGGCATGCATCGCCGACTCGAAATCGATCACCGATTCTTTGGTGAAAAATGCCGTCATCATGCTCTCAACGCGATTCAACCGAACATCCATTCCCGTTCTCTTTGCCACAGTCCCAAGGCCATCGGCAAAACGGTCAGACTTGGCACGCAACTCTTCATAAAAACCGGTTTTTTGCAAAAGCTTGAGGGTGGCTATCCCCGCCGCCATCGCCAGCGGATTGCCGGACAGGGTTCCCGCCTGATAAACCGGTCCATCCGGGGCCACACAATCCATTATTTCAGCCCTGCCCCCATAGGCACCAACCGGTAATCCGCCACCGATGATTTTCCCGAGGCAAGTCAGATCGGGAAGGATATTATAATAGTGCTGCGCGCCACCATAACCAAGGCGAAAACCGGTAATCACCTCATCAAAAATGAGAATAATACCCAGCTCTTTCGTCAGACTTCGAAGTTTTTCAAGAAAGCCTGGCAGCGGCGGAACACACCCCATGTTGCCGGCAACCGGTTCGACGATGACACAGGCAATGTCGAGCCCTTTATCCCTCAAGGTCTTCTCCAACACCGACACATTATTGTAAGGAATGGAAACGGTATGCTTTACAATATCTTCAGGTACGCCAGGACTGCCGGGGATGCCCAGGGTGAGCACCCCCGAACCGGCCTTAACCAGAAACGAGTCGGCATGGCCATGATAACAGCCGTCGAACTTGACAACGACTTTCCGCCCGGTAAACCCCCTGGCCAACCGCACCGCACTCATGGTTGCCTCGGTTCCGGAATTGACAAACCGAACCTTCTCAATCGATGGCAGCGCTTCCACCACCATCGAAGCAAGATCGATTTCCTTCGGAGTCGGCGCCCCGAAACTGGTACCTGAAGCTGCCGCCAAATTCACCGCAGCAATAATCTCCGGGTGTGCGTGACCAACAATCATCGGTCCCCAGGAACTGACAAAATCAATATATTCATTGCCGTCGGCATCCCAGAGAGTAGAACCGGAAGCGCGGGTAATAAAAACCGGATCGCATCCCACTGAACGGCAGGCCCTGACCGGGCTGTTGACACCTCCCGGAATAACTTTTTTTGCCAGCGCAAATAATTTGTTTGAAGCAGAAAAATCCATGTACAACTCCTTTTGCATAAATGTCTTAACGGCAGGCCGAAGACGATCTGCCGGGTGCGATGTTCTATGTGACGAGGGAACGAACTATAGCATGGCGGATGTTTTTATGTCAAACACCCTCCCCCTTGATTTCCGCATTATTATGCGCATTGTAGAAAATCGCATTACAACCGGTGTTGTGTCGTTCATCCGAACACCTTTTTCTGCTTGTCAGTGGGTAGAGCAGCAGGTAAAGTTGGAAAATGGTTGTTGTGTTCGGGGATAGTGGCCATCCATGCCTTTAAATCTACATTCACTTTCATGTCCAAAGGAGATAATAATGGCTAATGATAAGGTTCTGCAATTAAACGATGCAGAGTTTGATAGCGTAGTAAAGTCGGCACAACCCACGCTGGTTGATTTTTGGGCTCCTTGGTGCGGACCCTGCAAAGCAATCGGCCCCGTCATTGAGGATCTTGCCGGCGAATATGAAGGAAAAGTGACCATTGCCAAAATGAATGTAGATGACAATCCGGCAACACCTGGAAAATTCGGCATCCGTGCCATTCCGACCCTGATACTCTTCAAAGATGGCCAGGTTGTCGACCAAATTACCGGCTCGGTTGGAAAATCTCAGCTGGTTGCACTCATTAACAAAGCAAAATGAAAGATCACTACGAACTTGTAATTCTCGGTGGTGGTCCTGCCGGTTTGTCGGCGGGTCTCTACGCTGCTCGCGCCCGACTCGATCATGTAATGTTAGAAAAAGGAGCGCCCGGCGGACAAGTTTTGCTCACCGACTGGGTTGATAACTATCCCGGCTTTCCCGAAGGCTTGACCGGTTTCGACCTGGTTGAAAGGATGACACAACACGCCAAAAGATTCGATCTGAACACTGAATTGGCATGCGTTACCGAAGTCGACCTGAGCAACGTAAAACGGAAAGTTCTCAGGCTTGAGGATGGCGGCACAGTTACCTGTGATTCCCTGATAATCTGTACCGGGGCGAGTGCCAACTCGTTGAACGTCCCCGGAGAAAGGGAGCTGCGTGGTAAAGGGGTGTCCTATTGCGGCACCTGTGATGCCCCGTTCTATCGAAACATGCACGTAGCTGTGGTCGGTGGCGGCAATACAGCCATCCAGGAGGCCGAGTATTTGACCAAGTTTGCCGACAAGGTGACGGTAATACATCGCCGCGACAGCCTCCGGGCAACGAAAATCATCCAAGAAATTGCCTTTGCCAATAAAAAGATCGAGTTCCTGTGGAATAAACGGGTCACCTCAATCGAAGGGCAGACAGGTGTTGAACGACTGCAGCTTGTCGATAATGACGGAACACCTTCGGTCCTGGATGTCCAGGGTGTATTCGTCCTCATAGGCGTCACTCCCAATAACGCCGGACTTCCGCTTCAGTTGCTCCAGGCTGACAAATGGGGTTTTATTCCCATCGACGGAGAATCACGAACGACTGTACCCGGAGTCATGGCTGCCGGAGATATCTGCAGCAAAGACGTCCGTCAGATTGTTAACGCCGCCGGCGAGGGGGCTGTTGCTGTCCTCGCAGCGGAAAAATACCTTCAAAGTTTAAAATAGCTACGAAATGAGCCCGATGATAAAGTCGATACACAAAAAATTCCCACCTCAATTTGCATTATTCATCTTTGCCATCGGCTTACTGGCTTTTCTCAGTGGCTGTTCCACTTTCAAAAAAACCTTCAATTTAACCTCCATCGACGAGAATGGCAACGAGATCAAAAGCGATCTCGATGTCCCGGCAAAGACTCTTCTAGTAAACGGAATGGATGACTATAATGTCGGCAAATATTTTACCGCCATCACTTCCTTTCAAGAAATCCTCAACCGCCACCCCTTCAGTCCGGAAGCCCCTCTGGCGGAATTGAAAGCTGCAGACTGCAGCTACTTCTTGGAGCACTACTCGGAAGCACTGGTATTATATGAGGAGTTTGCCAATCGCCACCCTACCAACGAAAGCATTCCGTATGTCTTATTTCAAAAGGGTATGTGTAATTTCAAGCAGATTGACCGTGTTGACCGAGACACTGCCGGAGCGACAAAGGCCATAGATTTTTTCAAGCAACTCCTCAAATCCTATCCCACTTCACCATACACCGCTGAAGCCAAGGCTCGCATTGCCGCAGCAGGCGAGTTCCTCGCCGACCACGAATTTTTTGTCGCCGAGTATTACGTCAGAGCGGAAAAATACGATCAGGCCAAGGTTCGTCTCAAATACCTGCTCGCCAAATACCCTGAAAAGGCAATAGCCGGCCAGGCGAAAGATCTGCTGGCTCGTTTGGAAGCCGGTGATCCACCGAGATCGATACTTACCTCCTGGCTTCCCAAATTTAATCTGACAACATGGTCCTTCACCGGACAGAGCGCTGCGGAAAACAGCTCCAGAACCGACTGAAGGGTCGCATTTGGTGCTGACTAGGTCTCCTGCTCAGGAATTTATCGGAAATTCCTGCCAAGCACCATCAAATTAACAAACCTTCGGTAAGAATCCAGTCGTCATTGAGGGATACTTCCATTGCCCGAACCGGGCAGATAGGCACACAAAGACTGCAGCCGGTACATTTTTCCGCATCAAAAACTACCGCCATTGCCGGTCTCTGGATGTAGAGGGCCCCCGATGAACAGACCCCGGTGCAAGCCCCGCATTGAAAACAGTTTTTATCGTCTCTGCGAATCCGGGTTGCCAGTCGCTCGATTTTTACGCCCATTCCTTTTAAGTAATCGAGCCCGGCGATTACATTGGCTTTCGTGCTGCCCTTCAATTCTATGATCATTATTCCCTCACGCTGGAGAAGGATATCCGCCTTGAGGATATTAAACTCAATGTCGTATTCCTTGACCAGGCGGTAAATGAATGGTTGATCGCTGGTATCTTTTGGAAATCGTAATATATATATCTGAGTGTACATCTTTTTGCCTCGCTGCAGATGGATACTTACACCACATGGCCATGTCGTCCCCGGGCCAGAATGATGCGGTGGATGAAGGATCTACGAATGTACTTTCTGGACATGGTTATAGCAAGAAACTTTTCGACGACATGACCCGCGACCTTTCTTTACCTCCGGGAAAGAACATGATAGGATCTCCAGTCAAGTATTTCCTTGCTACCAGTTTTTTATCATCTTTGTAATTTTAGGACAGATAGCATCCATGCACCCCAGCACCCTCCTGACCCTTTTGCAAGACGTACAGAGCGGTACCACCTCAGTTGAAAAGGCATTTGCAAAACTGGGCACCTTCCCGTCCGAATTAGTATCCGGCGCCTGCCTTGATCATCAACGGCTTATTCGCACCGGGATACCGGAGGTTATCTATGGAGCATCGAAAACAGCCGAACAGATCGCTACCATAGCTAATGCCATGTTGCAACAAGGTGGCCCGGTCCTGGCGACCAGGGTTGATGCTGAAAAAGCCGGCAAAGTAATAACAAAACTACCGCAGTTCCGCTATGTCAACGACGCGAGGATGCTCATAGCAAACCCGGCTCCTACCGAAACAAGCAGGTATAGGGGGCAAACCTTGGTGATCTCTGCTGGAACATCCGATATTCCCGTTGCCGAAGAAGCTAGGCTGACCCTTCAATCCTTAGGACATCCGGTACAAAAACTCTATGACGCAGGAGTCGCCGGACTGCACCGCCTTCTTGGCAGGCAGGATATCCTCCGCCAGGCAACGGTCATCATTGTTGTCGCGGGGATGGAGGGAGCACTGCCGAGCGTAGTCGGTGGGCTGGTCGGCTGCCCGGTGATTGCCGTACCCACCTCTGTCGGTTATGGGGCAAGCTTCGGAGGTATTGCCGCTCTCCTAGGAATGCTGAACAGTTGCGCTCCCGGAGTTGCCGTGGTCAATATCGACAACGGCTTCGGCGCGGCATGCATGGCCGAAGCGATCAACCGAATTGTGTGCCCCTGACCCTCGGCTCCAACACGAGAATCGACCGGTTTTTCCTAATATTATGTGCCAAACCTTGCAAGATTCGGGCGTTGCGTTATAATCGCACCTCGGCGGTCAGCTCACTTGCCGACACCCACTTTTTGCTTTCTCATCCAGAAAACTTCAGGATAGTTAAATGAATACAACACTCAAAATAAAATTCGCCTTTCTCGTAATGGTCATTCTCCTCTCCTTCACTACCGTCCTGCCCTCGTTTTACTCCGGCACTCCAGGCTGGTGGAAAACCTACCTGGCCCCCGGCGGATTGAGACTGGGTCTTGATCTCCAGGGTGGGATGCATCTGGTACTTAAGGTCAACCTGAAGAAAGCCGAAGAAAATACCCTCGAATTTGCTGCAAATGACATGAAAGACGCCCTCGCCGAGCAATCCATTTCCGCCGTGCGAACCTCCGCGCCTTCTGCCGATACTGTCATTTTTACTCTCCCCAATGCCGGGTCCGTCGATAAAGTCAAAAAAATTGTTGCCGATGATTTTCCCGATATTGACGGAAAAATCGAAGCGAAGGAAGGCAGTTTTCCACGTATCGTTTTGACCTTAAAGGGCGAAAAGAGGCAATTCATTAAGAACCATGCTGTTGACCAATCCCTGGAAATTCTCCGTAACCGGATCGACCAGTTCGGTGTTGCCGAACCGGTAATCATCCGCCAAGGTGAAGATGAAATTGTTATTCAGCTACCGGGCGTGACAGATCCCGACAGGGCGCTGAAACTTCTCGGGGACACGGCGCAGCTAGAGTTTAAACTAGTTGCCGACACAGCTGGTTTAAATTTGCAGGAAATGATCCATCAGGCCAAAATTGCAAAAGAATGGCAAGATGGTGAAAATATGAAAAAATTGAACCGCGCTCTGCAAAATAAATTGCCGGACAACACTTCTATTTATTTTGAAAAAGAAGTGGACAAGAAAACCAAAAAGGAAACCCTTATCCCGATCCTCCTTGAAAACAAGATCCTTATGACCGGCGATATGATCAAAGATGCCCAGGTTCGCATCGGCGGCAGCTTCCAGGAACCCTATGTCAGTCTCGATATGACCAGCCACGGCGGCAAGGTATTTGCCCATGTCACGGAGACGAATGTCAGTCGGCGGCTGGCCATTGTCTTGGATGATGTCGTCCGTTCCGCACCGGTTATTAAAGATCGTATTCTTGGCGGCTCCGCCCAGATCACCGGCAGCTTCAGCCACGCTGAGGCAGCCGATCTGGCCATTGTCCTACGAGTCGGTGCCCTGCCGGCACCGGTCGATATCATCCAAAAAATGAGCGTCGGGGCGAGCCTTGGCCAGGATTCTATTACTAAAGGTATAAATTCCGGTCTCTTCGGAACGATCGTTGTTGTCGCTTTCATGATCATTTACTATCGTCTTTCCGGGGTGATCGCCAATATTGCCATGGTAGTGAACATCCTCATGCTTTTCTCTGGACTTGCAGTTCTAGGATCGACTCTCACCCTGCCAGGCATCGCCGGCATTATCTTATCCATAGGTATGGCGGTAGATGCCAACGTTCTCATTTACGAGAGGATGCGCGAAGAATTTGCTCTCGGTAAATCCATCCGCTCGAGCGTCGAAGCAGGTTTCGGCAAAGCCTTCCTCACCATTGTCGATGGCCATGTGACCACCCTGATAACCTCACTCGCCCTCTTTCTGTTCGGAACCGGCCCCATTAAAGGTTTTGCCGTTACTCTTTCTTTAGGACTTCTATTAAACCTCTTTTCCTCATTGTTCTTCTCCCGCTTTATCTTTGATGCGATCAATACCATACGCCCTTTAAAGCATTTAAAGTACCTGCGCATTTTACACAAATCGAGCATCAACTTTTTGCGGATTAAAAACATTACCTTCGCTGTTTCCGGCACCTTGGTGATTATCGGAGTGATCGCCTGCATCCAGCTTGCCCGAGGCCAGGGAAACCTGGGCGTCGACTTCTCCGGCGGATCGTTGTTAGAGTATAAGGCGGGCAAAGACTTCACCATGACGGAGGTGCGAGAGGCCTTCAGAAAAAGCGGCATGGGGGACATCGAACTGCAAAAGGTCGAGAACGAACAACGGTTGATTTTAAAAGTCAAGAAATCAGAAACTCTTATTGCCAAGCTGGCAGACAAAGTGGATTCTATACTTTCGGCCGAGTTGGCAGATAAGAGTTTTCACTTGGAAAGCGAGTCGGAGATCGGTTCCTCGGTGAGTTCGTCGCTTCGCAACAAGGCTCTGGTTGCTATTATAATGTCTTTTGCCGGCGTTATTATTTATCTGGCTTTCCGCTTTGATTTCAGTTTTGGCGTAGCGGCGGCTATTGCCACCTTCCACGATGTCTTCGCGGTGATAGCCATCTGCTGGTTGATGAATATGGAATTTACTCTCCTGATCGTCACCGCCCTTCTCACCTTGGCCGGTTACTCTCTCAACGATACCGTGGTAGTCTTTGACAGAATCAGGGAAAACACCCATAAATTTCCTGGAAACAGCCTGGAAACAACCATCAATGCCAGTATTAATGAAACTCTCAGTCGAACCATCATCACTGCTTTGACCGTCGTATTCACGCTTCTGTCCTTGTTCTTTTTTGGCGGTTCCGTCCTCCATGACTTTGCTTTCTCCTTGACCATTGGCGTCTTTATCGGCACCTATTCCTCGATTTTTATTGCCAGCCCAGTTCTCACATTATGGAAAAAAAGTGCAGCGTAGGGTGAGCATGACCGATGTTGGGGTATTGCCGGAACACATTTCCCGGATTGATGGTGACGAAAGCTTTACCTTTGCCTGCCATCCCAAAGTAAAATGCTTTACCGAATGTTGTCGCCTGCTCGAACTCGCACTCACCCCCTATGATGTCCTTCGACTGCGGAAAGGCACCGGACTCACTTCGGAGGATTTGTTGGCTAAATATATCATCACCGAGCAAGAGCCTGGGGAAGCCTTCCCCAGGCTGTATCTGACTATGGTCGATGACGGCAGGGCAAGTTGTGTCTTTGTCGGCGAAGATGGCTGTTCCATCTATGCGCACCGCCCGGGGGCCTGTCGAGCCTATCCCCTTGGGCGGGCCGTGACGCGTACCGACCTTGGCTTTGAAGAACACTTCGTGATATTGCAAGAGAATCACTGTCAGGGGTTTCTTGAGGCTGCAACACATACGCCGAGACGTTACACTCATGACCAGGAACTGACACTCTATAACCAGTTTAACGATGCGGTGCTTGAGATTCTCCAGCACGACGCAATCCGTAACGGTTTTATTCCCTCGCACAAAGATGTTGCGCTCTTTATTCTGGCCCTCTACAACCTCGACACCTTTCGCAGGCTGTTGCTTGAGGACCAGCTGGAGCGCATCATTTTAAACAAAGAGGAAAAAGAACAACTGACAGATGATGAGAATGTGCTGAAATTTGCCATTGCTCTTCTGCACCGAACTGTTTTTGCTCAGTTCTTCTGCTCTATGCCCAAATAAGCATTTTGGAAAATGGCACCTTCCTGCAAATCGTTCTCTTCTTGTTGTTTGGAAAAGCATGAAAAATAATAATCCCGGCCCGCCTGCAATGGGTATGCGCCGTTAATGGAGCAACCAAGCGTGTTAAAACTTATTGTCTTTGATTGTGATGGAGTCATGTTTGACTCAAGGAAGGCCAACACTCTGTATTACAACCACCTGTTGCGCCACTTCGGTCTGCCTCAGATGAATGCTGGTGAAGAAGAATATGTTCATATGAACAATGTCAACAATTCGGTACACCATATCTTTCGCCATTACCGACAACCGACACTCGATGAAGTCCATGTTTTCAGGCAACAAGGTGACTACTCCCCCTTTCTACCTTACATGGAAATGGAACCCGACCTTGTGGAATTTCTCGAAATAACCAAAGAGAAATATCACCTCGCCATTTCTACAAACCGAACTACCACCATGATACCACTATTGCGGACTTACAGGCTTGAAGGGTATTTCGGCAAGGTTATGACTGCCGACACGGCTGTCAGGCCGAAGCCTGCCCCGGACGCCCTTTTAGAAATACTCGAACACTTTGGCTGTCAGCCGGAAGAAGCAATCTTTATTGGCGATTCGATCATCGACGAGCAGCATGCAGCGGCCTGCAAGGTCCCGCTGATCGCTTTTAAAAATCCTGACCTCCACGCCCAATACTACGTTCGCTGCTTCATGGACATTCTGCAGCTGCCACCCTTCAAAGAGTAAGACCGACACAGCCTTACTCCAGCCTGCGCTCCTGTTCCTCGTCAACCCGTTTCACCCCTTCCATCAGCAGCATCATGAAATCACCTATCTCGGCGGCCCGCATATCCTTTGGAGAAAGGCCGGTGGTAAACCGATAGAGCCCCTTTTTTTCGCCAAGAATCTTGAAAATTGCTTCCTCACTTCGCAGATCCCCATATTCAGCATTAATTATACAGCCTTCCCGAAAAGCCACCTTTCCGTGTCCTCCGAAAAAATCGAGCGTCAGAACTCCCGTTTTTTGATGCATGTGAAAGATTTGAAACAGCTCGGCCGGAACAATCGCATCGATCCGACCGCTCATGCAAGACTCAAAATCCCGAGCCCGGGCGGCATTGGTCTGCCGTAGCCGGGAAGCTAACAATTGGGCCATAAAGGTTTGAACTGCCGGGTTGTTGCCAAGCAATCGGCCAAAAACATCGCCCGCCACTGCCAGCACCTTTGATTTCTTCGTTGCCACTACGGTTGAGACCGCCACATCGGCTCCGAGATAGCTCATTTCTCCACAGAGCTCCCCCTCGACAAGAGTGGCCAAGTGAACTCCGTTGTCTTCGACGCGAAGTTCTCCTTCTGCCACAAGATAGAGATTCAGGTTCTTTTCACCTTTCCGGATCAATACCACCCCTTCTTCGACAAAAATCTCACGCAGATTTTGCAAGAAGCTTTCAAATGCATCAGCAGGAATGACTTTGAGCAATGGACTGTGCAGGAGTTTTCCGCCGATCTGCTTTGTCGCTGATTCTATGACCGCCGCTGCTCCTTCACCCGGAATTCGTCCCGGAAAGGTTTCAGGTCCGACCAAGGAAAATTTTATCAAGCCCCTGCACCCGCTGCAGTTGAATACTGTGTCGGCATATTCCTCCAGATTGATCGGCTGTTTTTGGAGGAATTTGAACAACAACTCGGTCATATCGCGAACGAGGATGAGGCATACTTCTTTTCCGTCCGGGCAGGCAAGGGTTTTTTCCGATAGCAGCAACCGCTCACCGACCTTATAGAGGGGGCAATTCTTCTCAGCTCTAATCGAAAAAATAGCGCTCAATAATTTCATCTACATCACGAAAAAAAACCGGCCTGCGGAAAGGTCCGGAACCTGCCCAGCACTTGGGCTTCCAACAGTATTCTCAGCACAAATTGGCTCCGCATATAATTTCTTTTTGTGTTGCTCAAATAAGTTGATATAGTAGGGAAAATGGTACGCTATTTAACTACTTCTGCAAACACAATTTATGTCAGTTTCCCAAGAACAATTAAGCGAAATCTATCGGCAGTTGAGAGAATATTTTCTTTCTCATCCGGCTATTTCCATCAAACCGACAAAGGGTGATCCTCCTGAACAATATGAAATCACCTTTAAAATTGCCGGATTCAGCAAATCCGGCAAAGGTGAAGCGAGCCTTACCACAGGTCACAGAATTGAACTGACCATTCCGTTCGGTTTTCCACATTTCCCCCCGAGTTGCAAACCCAAAAGTGACATTTATCACCCTGATTTCGACCCCGCAGCCATCTGCCTTGGTGACTTCTGGCAACAGCAGAGTCAAATCCCCGACCTCATCGTTTTCATAGGAAAACTTATTAACGGCGAAAGTTACTCTACCACCAATGCCTTTAATGAAGAAGCTGCAATCTGGTACCAGAGCCATAAGGATGCCTTTCCCATTGCCGAGATCAAATGGAGTGACGGCCATGGTAATGAAGGTGTCTCTCCCAAGGAATTAAAACCGCATATTGATACCATTGATGATGATGATCTTTCTCCTGATTTCGACGTATTCTCTCTTGAGAATTCCCCGGATGAAAAACTTGCTTATGATGCTCCTCCTCCGACCCCTGAAGCACCTTCGGGAAACGATCTCGGTTTATTGCAGCTATTAGAAAACCAGAAAAAGTTTTTCAAACTCCGCCAATCACTTGGAAAGAGCACCACTTTTTCCGATCAAATGGAGAAGATTTCCGCTCATACCGAAGGGGAGATTAAAAAAGCTGAAGAAGTATATCGGGCGGCAAAAAAGACTGAAAATTTAGGAAATTTGAAAAACGCCAGACTTCTGTACAAGCAAGTCGGAGCAATCGCAACCGACTTTCCAAACCTCGAAGCGGACCAACAGAGAGTTTCGCAGGCCTTAACCCTCCTCGAAAAAGTTAACCAAGACCCTGCACCGGATGTTGCAACTCTGGAGTCCTCTTCTCAACTAGAAACCGACTTGCCGACCCCTGACCTGTCAATAAAAGGCAGTACCAAGCGCAAACAGCACCTGACTCCCACCGCACAGCGAGATTCATTCGCTTTAAAAAAACGCCATACCGGTAGACTTGTTTTCTCACTAGTGGCTGGAATTATTATCGTCATCCTAGCAAGCGGCGGGTTTTACTACTTCAATTCTCTACAAAGACTCGATGCGTCGAACGCAGATCTCAACCAATGTAAAACCAACATCGACAACGGCCAGTTTGATGCAGCCAAAAAATTCTGTGATAGCGCCCTTGAAAACTTGACGAGTGTTAAATTTATCCTGCAAAATCGTGCTAATGACCTGGAAAACAGCCTCAATGGAATCCTCGGATCGGAAAAATTCACCCAAGGCCTTGCCGGGAAAATCCTTGTAGACGGCAAGTACCTTCCCAAAAAGGATGCCGCCACCGTCCTTACCTACAAACAGTTGCGGAAAGAAGGCGAAGATTTCTTCGACCAGGAAAACTGGACACAAGCAGAAGAGCGATTCACCAAGATTTTAGCCATCGCCGATAAAAGCGCCCTCATTCCCCCAACTGACATCGAAGAGATAAAAAGCAAACTCAGTTTTATCCGCTTCAGCATGGTTTTCAGCTCTGCCAGCACTTTGCTTTCGGAGCATAAGTGGCAGGAAGCGGCCGCAGAAATTAAAAAAGCCAAAACCCTCCTTGAATCGCTGCCGGAAAAAGACTGACAACGGTATGCTGTCGAGTTGAGTTCAGCTTTGGCAAAATGTAATTTTGAAGAATTCCGCAAGCAGGGTGATGAATTTTTCTCCAAGGCGGATTGGCTGAACGCCATTTCTACGTACAAATCAGTCCTGCCAAACGTGGAAGAGGGTAAAGTAGCATCACAAGAAACTCTCGACGCACTCCGTGAGAACATCAGCCGTGCCGAACTCTATGCGACCATCGACATGGGAAACAAGGCTTTCATAAACGGAGCCTGGGATGAGGCAATAAAAGAATACAACAAGGCAGGTTCGATTCTCACCGCCAATCAGGAAACAATCAAATTGGCCGACTCCCAGGTAACACGGAAAAAAATCGACAGAATTATCCTGCAAACAACATTAATACGCGATCGCCAAGCGGCCAAAATCCAACAGGATGACAAGAAAGACCTGACGGCTGCCAGAAATATTTATCGACAGATTGTAGCTAATATCAATCACAGCGGCTTTGCCGCTGAAGATGAGTTTCTCGAAACCAAAAAGACAAGTATCGCAACCATTCAGGTGCTTGATGAAAAGATCTATCAGGCCGAAAAAGAACAGTATCTGAAAGACAATTTTCGCAGTCTTTTTGTGACGAACTATCCATCAGCCATTTCTGAGAACCTCAACAATCCGGCAATAACCTACGCAAAAGAGGTCGATGGCAGGATGATCTTTAAGATGCAATGCACTGAAACCGGTCGAGGCCGCCCACTGACCCTTGTCATGTTTTACGCTTATGACAAGATCGGTAACCGCTGGGAATTCTTTTCCGAGAAACAATAACCTTGCCACTTAGCAGCCGTCAGGAAATTCATTGAGAACTGGCCTTCTTACAAAGGCTGAGGAAAGCCAACTGCTTATACAAGAAAGCGGAACTCCCCTTTTCCCAACAAATTATGAAGATGTAAAAGGCCCAAAAGTGTGCCGTCATCATCGATTATCGGCAAGGCGGTGATCTCATGGGTCTGCATGATACTCAGAGCATCGGCTGCAAGCCGCGAACTGTCTATACTGATCGGATTTTTGGTCATTAATTGTGCGGTATTCAACTGGGAAATTGCCTGAGCCCCGACAAAGGCGCGACGTACGTCACCATCGGTGACTATCCCCAAAACTTTGTTCGTGCCATCAACCACCAGCACAGCCCCCATGTTTTTTTCGTTAAGCACCCTAATTGCCTCTGTTGCCGAGGCATCAGGCGCAATTACCGGGATATCCTTACCGGTAAACATTACTTCCGTTACCCTTACCTTCAATCTTTGTCCGAGACTGCCACCTGGATGATTCAGGCGAAAATCCTCCTTCTGAAATTTTTTTCTATTAAGCAGTACTACTGCGAGAGCATCTCCCATGGCGAGAGTGGCGGTAGTACTGGCGGTTGGCGCCAATCCTAAAGGACAAGCCTCTTTCGGAACCCTGATGTCCAACACAATGTCGGCGGCGAGGGCTAAGGATGATTTTTCCTGGCCGGTCATTGCAATAATTCTATTGCCGCGTTTTTTGAGGGTAATAAGTAAACCATTCAACTCGGCAGTTTCACCCGAGTAGGAAATTGCAAGAATCACATCTCCAGGCATCACCATACCAAGATCGCCGTGCATTGCTTCGACAGGATGCAGGAAAAACGACGGAGTTCCAGTGCTGTTCATGGTTGCGGCAATCTTTTGCCCAATAATTCCCGATTTGCCGATACCGGTTATGACCACCCTGCCGGGGCCGGCAAGAATAATTTCAACAGCCTTAATAAAATCTATGCCGATACGCTCACGTATCGCTGCCAGTCCCTCTTCTTCTATTCGCAGCACTTCTCTTGCATCTTCAATAGACATTCTAGCCAATCCTTATTGTTAGACTCAATTATTCTTATCCCCACAGGTGATGAAGTATAATTCTCCTGATCTTAAAGACAATTGACGGGTATTCGATTTCAAGTGTCGCCATGATAATCATGGTTTTTCAGCAGTGCAAGCAGCGCACCTCAATGCAACTCAAGGGAGGGGATAAAAGATGCAAATCGCTACATCCGGCATTTTTTTCATATTACCTCCGCTTTTTTCCTAACTTTCTTCGAATTTGGTGTATAATATGGGGTTTTCATCACTTGGAATATTTCACCAAACTTTCCCATTCATCTCGTGGAGTTTTTATGTCAGATTATCTTTTTACCTCAGAATCCGTGTCTGAAGGTCATCCCGATAAAGTCGCCGATCAGATCTCCGATGCCATCCTTGACGCCATTCTCAAGCAAGATCCGTTTGCCAGAGTCGGTTGCGAAACTCTGGTCACTACCGGCATGGCGGTAATTGCCGGGGAAATCACCACCTCAGCCTGGGTGGACATGCCCGATGTTGTTCGCCAGACCATTAAACAAATTGGCTACAACTCCTCCGAGATGGGCTTTGATTGGCAATCCTGTGCCGTCATCACCTCCATCGACAAACAATCTCCGGATATAGCCCAAGGAGTAAACGAAGGAACCGGCCTTGATCTTGAACAAGGTGCCGGGGACCAAGGGCTGATGTTTGGGTACGCCTGTAATGAAACCGATACTCTTATGCCGATGCCGATTTCCTTGGCCCACAAGCTTACCAAACGCCAGGCAGATGTGCGTAAAGCCAATATCCTGCCGTGGTTGCGACCTGACGCTAAAAGTCAGGTGACCGTACAGTATGTTAACAGTGTTCCCTCAAGGATTGAAGCGGTCGTCCTTTCTACTCAGCATGATGCATCAGTCAGCTACGCCGATCTCAAAGAAGGTGTCATGGAAGAAATCCTCAAGCCGATTCTGCCTACCAAAATGATTGATGCCAACACCAAATTCTATATCAATCCCACCGGTCGATTCGTCATTGGCGGACCGGTCGGAGACTGTGGTGTCACCGGTCGAAAAATTATCGTTGATACTTACGGTGGCAAAGGCTCGCACGGTGGCGGCGCTTTTTCCGGAAAGGATCCTTCGAAGGTAGATAGATCGAGTTCCTACTATGGCAGGTATGTTGCTAAAAATTTGATTGCCGCTGGCCTGGCTGATGAAATTGAAGTACAGGTGGCGTATGCCATAGGTATTTCTCAACCTGTATCCATCAATGTTAACAGCTTTGGCACCGGCAAGATCTCTGATGCGGAAATCAAGAAACTCATCACCACCCACTTCGATCTCAGGCCCAAGGCAATTATTCAACAGCTTGACCTTTTACGGCCGATCTATCTCGCAACCGCGGCTTATGGCCATTTCGGTCGCGAACTCGACACCTTTACCTGGGAGAAAACCGATAAAGCTGCCATGCTGCGGGATGCTGCGAAACTGAAGTAATAGCGCCCATAACAATAAGTTAAACATTATACAAAGTTCGACTCAAAGAATGGAAAACACTACAATGACACCCACATTTACTGATTACAAAGTCGCCGATATGACTCTTGCCGATTGGGGCCGGAAAGAAATTGCCATCGCTGAAACGGAAATGCCTGGTCTTATGGCCTTGCGCCTAGAATATCGAGGCAAGGCCCCCCTCAAAGGCGCCCGTATCGCCGGCTGTCTGCATATGACCATACAGACAGCGGTGCTCATGGAAACTCTGGTAGAGTTGGGGGCTGAGTTACGGTGGTCCAGCTGCAATATTTTTTCAACCCAAGATCATGCGGCCGCAGCGGTTGCTGCTGCCGGCATTCCGACCTTTGCCTGGAAGGGTGAAAATGAGCAGGAATTCTGGTGGTGTATCGACCAAACGATTTTTGGGACAAATGATTGGCGCCCCAACATGATACTTGATGATGGTGGTGATATCACTTTGGTGCTCCACCAGAAATACCCGAAAGAATTGGCAGCGATTCGTGGCATTAGTGAAGAAACCACGACAGGGGTACACCGCCTCAATGAAATGGCAAAGGCCGGCAAACTGGCATGCCCTGCCATAAATGTTAATGATTCGGTGACAAAATCGAAATTTGACAACCTCTATGGCTGCCGAGAATCCTTGATCGACGGCATCAAACGCGCCACCGATGTGATGATAGCCGGCAAAAACGCCGTCGTGGTCGGCTACGGCGATGTTGGCAAGGGTTGTGCCCAGGCCCTGCGTGGTATGGGTGCTACCGTCTATATCACCGAAATCGATCCTATCTGCGCCCTTCAGGCGGCCATGGAAGGATACAGGGTTGTCACAATGGACGAGGTGGCCCACCTTGGTAACATCTTCGTCACCTGTACCGGCAATTTGCGGGTTATTACGCGCACGCATATGGAAAGAATGCCAGATCAGGCCATCGTCTGCAACATTGGCCACTTTGATTCGGAAATCGATATTGCCGGAATCCGCGATCTCCAATGGGACAACATCAAACCTCAGGTTGACCATGTTATCTTTCCCGACGGAAAGAAAATCATTGTGTTAGCCGAAGGTCGTCTGGTGAATCTCGGCTGTGCCACAGGACATCCAAGTTTTGTTATGAGCAACTCTTTTTCCAACCAAGTTCTGGCACAAATCGAACTCTGGCAGCACTCTGGAAACTATGAGAATAAGGTTTACTTTCTGCCAAAACATCTTGATGAGATGGTGGCAAAAATGCATTTGAAAAAAATCGGAGCCAATCTCACCCAGCTGACCAAAGAACAGGCCGATTATATAGGTGTATCAATCGACGGACCATATAAACCGGAGTATTATCGGTACTAACCAAGAACAATTGCCCAGCCCCTTATTGGACCGGTGGATGCAGCATCACAAGGAGGCATCTACCGGTTTTTTTATTACTTTTCCCGCAAGCCTGATATCACCGGACAGAACCGTGTGTATTTCTCCTTTTAGATCCTTAACGTGAAGTTGCCCTTCATCGTCAGGCCCCAGAGACACCCCAACAAGGATCTTGCCATCGAACCCTACACATTCCGTCTCCTTGCCAAGCAGGAAATCACGGCGTTTCCAGGCAGTAAGAACCGGCTGAAAACCATCGTTACAGAAAACATCAAGCAATTGCAGTATTTCGTTACGGATAGCCAAAAACACTTGAGAAGCATCAGAGAAAATTCCTGTCTCAAGAAAAATGGATGTTGCTTTACCGTACAGCTCCTCTGGAAAATCCTCCAAGGAAGAACTAAGGTTCAGCCCGATCCCGATAACGGCAAATCGCCGCCCATCTGGTTCATTCATGGCTGAGGATTCAGTCAATATTCCCCCGCATTTTTTACCATTCAGGAAGATGTCATTCGGCCACTTAAGTTGTGAGAAGCCGCCGGCAATGCGGTCTACCGCCTGCGCAACTCCAAGCCCTGCCGCGAGGGTAATTTTGGGAAAATCCTGTGGCGTAAGCTTAGGTCTCACTATAATCGAACAATAGAGGCCTTTACCGGCTACTGAATGCCAGCTCTTTCCAAGTCGGCCTCGGCCTTCAGTTTGACTGGTAGCGATAACGGCAGTGCCGTGAAGAGCTCCATTTTCGGCTAGCTTCTTGGCAAGAGTATTTGTGGAGGGAATGGATTCGAAAAAGTGGATTGGATACATTGCAAACAAAAAAAGCATAAGGAATATTCTGCCTTATGCTTTTTTGAAAAAAACGGGCTCGATTATTCTACATTTCCAATTCCACCTGCGCCTTCCTCATTTTTAATACGGCTGGGGATGGCGTACATGGTGGTCGAACCGGAAGACCAAAACATCAATTTTCCTTCTCGTACCATTTCGTTCGCTACGTTTTTCATATCTCTCGGCTTGGTATCAGGATCAACGGCATAAAAATCCTTGATGTACAGCTGCGGCTTCGGAGACGTTAGCGCTTTCTCCTCAATGGCTTTTTTTAGTTCTTCTTTACTCATTGCCATAATATAACTCCTATAAGTAGGTTGAAGAAGAAAGCATCAAAGGGCCAGGCAACTCATCGCTGCCTGGCCCGCAAACATCATTCTTGTCTTACTACTTGATATGACTAGTGAACTTAAACTGGGTGGTGGTACGCCAGGTGTCATAGGCAAGACGATAGTCGTCGATGCTCTTCTCAGTGAACGGAATATCACATTTCTCAAAGAATTTTTCCCAACCGATCCTCTCAGCCCATTCACCGATACGCTCATATTTTTTCGCATCGGCGGCATAAGCAACCAGGATTTTCTTGACGGCGGCTACTGTTTCCGGCCAACGTGGAGTAGTATTCGGCAAGAAGGGGATAACCAGCTTGGAGAATTTCGGAGCACTGATTCTGTTGGAAACCTTACCACCAACCAGAATGGCAATTCCGTCACCTTCCGGATCAGCCAGAGGCATGGCAGGACACATGGTGTAGCAGTTACCACAGAACATACAACGCTCTACGGTTACCTTGACTGTTTTTATTTCTTTGCCATCTACCTCAGCCTTTGCGGGCTTAACAGCACCCAGCGGACAGGAGGCAATAGCCAGCGGCAACTCGCAAACACCGGAAATGCGTTTATGGTCAATCATCGGTGGTTTCCGGTGAATACCAAGAATGGCGATATCGGAAGCGTGCACGGCACCACACATGTTCAAACAGCAGGCAAGTGCTATACGCACCTGCGCCGGCAGTTTCATGGAGGTGAAATACTCGAACAGTTCATCCATAACCGACTTTACAACACCCGAGGCATCGGTGGCGGGGGTATGACAGTGTACCCAACCCTGAGTATGAACGATATTAGTTACACCTGCACCGGTTCCTCCTACCGGATACTTATTGCCGTAGCTGGCAAGAGTATCAAGTAGCGGCTGAACTTTGGCACGGGAATCAACCATGAACTCAATGTTATTCCGAGTAGTGAAACGCAAGAAGCCATCGCAATGCTTGTCTGCAATATCACAAACTTCACGAATATATTCGACAGATACTAACCGAGGGGAACCAACCCGAACCGAGTATACTTCATCACCGGTCTCGGATTTGTGCATCAGAACCCCTGGCTGAGTGATCTCATGCCACAACCATTTACCCTTGTTGGCTTTTATGACTGGTGGGAAAAATTGTTCATAATGGGGTGGGCCAAGATCTGAGATACGGCCTTCCATTGGTTTTTGTGGATTGTAACCCATGGCAAATCTCCTTATTTCTAATATGAATTATCAGCTCAGATTAAAACAGCATCAGGCCTTGTGTTTAGCACGGAATTCATCGATGTCACGCGCAAAACCACCTTCAACCTCTTCTTCTCTCCAGAATATGTACGGATTGCTTCGAGGCTCTTTGACATGCTGCGGAATCGGTTCAATTCCCATTACAGAGAGGAAGGTCGGCAAACCAACACGCTGCATGGTTTCACCAACACGCTCACGGTTCTTACCAACTTCCATCCACCAGTCCCAAACCTTCTCAATGAACTCGATCAATTCTTCAAAGTCATTGTCTTTAGAAACCTTGATAAAGGGAACGATTAAGGTGGCGAACTGCGCACCATCAAGAATTGGAGCTTTAGCACCAACACAGATGGAGGCACCTTTATCAAGACCAGGGCGCAGGGCTCTGGGCATGACGTTGATGCAGTGCATGCAACGAGTACATTCCTTTTCGTCGATCTTCAACTCTGCGCCTTCCATCCACATACAGCCAGTCGGACAGAGATTGATAACTTCCTTGGTAATATCAAACTTACCCCAATCTCTGCCGCTATGGGCACCGCCGTTTGCGGGGTAGTTGCCGGCTACATACTGTTTCACCGCAGCCTGATCAATGCGGATGGCATCTCTCCAGGTACCGATAACGGATATATCGGAACGAGCGATTGAGGCCACACAGTCATTCGGACAACCGGAGAATTTGAACTTGAATTTGTAGGGAAAAGCAGGACGATGAATCTCATCCTGATAATGCAGGGTCAGGGAGTGGCACACTTCTTCGGTGTCATAACAGGACCACTCGCAACGAGACTCACCGATACAGTTGGCGGGTGTACGCAGATTCGAGCCGGAGCCGCCAAGATCCTGACCCATATCATGGGTCAGATCCCAGAAAAAGGGCTCAAGATTCTCGGTACGGGTACCAAGAAGAATAATGTCACCGGTTGAACCGTGGAAATTGGTCATACCTGATCCGTACTTCTCCCAAAGGGCCATCAGCTGACGAAGATTGGCACTTGAGTAATACTTTGAAGCAGGCTGAGCAACACGAACGGTGTGAAAATGCTCAACACCAGGGAACAGCTCAGGAACATCAGCGTAACGTCCGACAATACCACCACCATATCCGAAAACGCCAACGATACCGCCGTGCTTCCAATGGGTGATCCTTTCTTTGTAGGACAGTTCCAGGATACCAAGTATATCCCAACACTCAGGCTTGGTTTCCGCCTGGCGCTTAATGTCGGTCACGAAGCTTGGCCACGGGCCACTCTCCAATTGGTCCAACAAGGGCGTCTCACGTTTTGCCATGATTTCCTCCTTTAAATTACTGTTTATACTGCAACCTTAACCAAAAAAATTTTACTTAAAACCGGAATTCAGCCTTCGGCTTATCTTTTTTCTCGTAATCACCGCGCCGTTCCCCTGGCATATAAATAGCGCATAATCGGGAGGCGAAGCGTGATTATGAATTTTCGAATTAGGGTGAGAGAATAGCGGTGCGAGATGGTTTTGTCAACAAAAATCCAATAGACTTCCAGTCTCTAAATGAACATCCATTCAGCCATAATTACTGTCGCTCGGGCATAGCAAACAACTGATTCATGAAGACTTTTTCGAGAGTCTCATCGGTCGAAGGCGGATCACTCATGGCGCGAAGAAAGCCGGTCGCCAAGGCCTTGCCCAGTTGTACCCCCTCCTGATCAAAAGAATTTATATTCCAGGCAAAGCCCTGGAACGCAATCTTTGCTTCATACAGTGCCAGCAGGGCTCCCATTACCTTCGGCGTAAGTCTTTCTGCAAAAAGACAACACGATGGCCGATTGCCGGGAAATTTTTTATTGGGGTTGTCGGATGGCTGTCCCACCGCCATTGCCACCATCTGGGCAAAAAGATTGGCGAGCAGCTTCTGTTGCGAGGTAGAGCCACCAACTGCAGCATCCATGCCGTACTGCGAGTGACGAAAACCGATAAATTCCACCGGAACGATCTCGGTACCCTGGTGCAGAAGCTGATAAAAGGCATGTTGCCCGTTGGTCCCCGGTTCACCCCAGATTATCGGTCCGGTTTTGCTCCGCACATCAGCACCTGTCCGGTCTATAGATTTTCCGTTACTTTCCATATCACACTGCTGGAGATGCGCCGGAAAACGATGGAGTGCCTGACTATATGGCAAAACCGCGAGGGTCGGGTGCCTAAGAAAATTGTGATTCCAGATTCCGAGCAATGCCAAGAGGAGAGGGATATTTTTGCGAATATCGGTCACTTCGGCTTCATGATCAACGATAGCGGCTCCCTGCAGGTATTCCATTACCCTGGAAAAGCCCATATAAAAACCGAGCATCACGGTCCCGACCATGGAGGTAGAACTGTATCTGCCACCAATATAGTCAAACATGTAAAAAGAGCGCAAATATCTCCCCGGGTTATCCATCGGGCTCTTTTCGCCGGTCACGGCGATGCAATGCTGTGCGGGGTTGAGCCCGGCCCTTTCAAGTGCCAGACGCGCATGTTGTTCATTGGTCAGGGTTTCAAGAGTCGTGCCGCTCTTTGAGACTATGTTGACAAGGGTAGTGGCGAGATTCACCTCAGCTAGAACCCTGGCTGCATCGTCGGGATCGACGTTGGCGATAAAGCGGACCTTCCGTCCTGGCAAACCGTAGGCCTTGAGGGCTTCAAAGATGGATCGCGGGCCGAGATCCGAGCCGCCAATCCCGATATGCACCATGGTGTCGAAGGGCTGCCCATGCTTGTTGACCAACTGGCCGGTTTCAAGGGCCGCCAGAAATGTTCTCAGTTTTTCGATCTCTCTGCGTGCCTCATTACTCGCCTGAAGTTCGGTCGGAGGGGTATGAAAAAGGTCCCGACTGGCGGTATGGAGGACTTGCCGATTCTCGGAGGCAAACCCCTCAATCTTGTTGAGTACCGCCCCGCGCCGCATCATCTTGAACTGCTCTACCAACCGCAATTCATCTGCCAGTTCCTGCAAGCGCTCGAGCACTGAGTCATCTATTCTTTCCGCGCCATAATGCAGGTGCCAGAGTTCCGAGCGACACACATACCGAGCCAATCGTCCATCCGTCTGCAGGGCCTGAACCCCAGTCAGATCATACGGGTTTTCGGCCAGTCTGACCAGCTCCGGGAACACTTTTGCATCGGCAAGTCCTTTGAATGGATGAGCCATCATTCTATTCTCCCGTCTTTATCGGCAACCACGCGTCACACCGTCTTCTGCGAGTTTTTTCAGAGATTCAATGGTCTTTCGGTAATCTTCACTGCCATAGACCGCCGAACCTGCAACAAAGATATTTGCACCGGCGGCGGCGATCTCGGCAATCGTCTTGATACTTACTCCGCCATCCACTTCGATATCTACCTGCAGCTTTCTCTCGGTTATGCGCTGTCGCAGGTGTTTGATCTTGGTAAGTGTCGAGGGAATGAACGATTGCCCGCCAAAGCCGGGATTGACCGACATCAACATCACCAAATCGATTTCCTCAAGGATACAATCAAGGGTCGCAAGGGACGTTGCCGGGTTAAGGACCACCCCCGGTCTTTTGCCAAGCTCACGTATTCTTGATACGGTACGCTGCAGATGGCTGCAGGCTTCGACATGCACGGTAATCCAATCGGCACCGGCTGCGGCGAAGGCATCGACATACCGATCCGCATCGCTGATCATCAAGTGAACGTCAAGCACCTTGCCGGTAACCGCGCGTGCGGCCTGCACAACCAGCGGGCCGATGGTAATATTGGGAACAAAATGCCCATCCATAACATCGATATGGATAATATCGGCGCCTGCCTCGTCAACTGCTCGTATTTCCGCACCCAGTCGACTGAAATCGGCCGACAGTATCGACGGTGCTATGTACATAACTTGCTTCATTACTTCCCTCGGTTTTTCCTCTTGTATTATGACACTTCCCTCTGCATAAAAAGCCGAGGCGTCACCCTATAGCTGTTATTTTACGCACCCTGTCCCCCGGCAACATCTCTATCCACCCATCCAATTCCAGAAAAAGCAGCAATTCACTGACCCGCGCCGGGGAAAACCCGGTCTTGTCAATGAGTCTCTCGCGCATCTGGGGATAGGCATCAAGCTTAGCGAGCAATGCTCGTGCGTCCGGATCAAGACCGGAATTACTTTCTTGTTTGTTTCCGGCTTGTCCAGGGACAGCATGAGGAATAACCATATCTAATTCTTCAACAATATCTGCGGCACTTTGAACCAGTTTGGCCCCCTGTTTCAGCAGCCAGTGTGTTCCTTCACTCTTGCAGGAATCGATATGACCGGGTACGGCAAAAACCTCCCGCCCGCAATCGAGCGCAATCTGCGCCGTAATGAGCGAGCCGGAGCGCTTTGCCGCTTCGACAACCACAACGCCTTTACTCAATCCGGCGATAATCCTGTTGCGTGCAGGAAAACGAAAACCTTCCGGACGGGTACCGAGAGAATACTCCGTCACTAAGGCACCGCACTCGATGATTTTTCGAAAAAGTGAGAGATTCTGCCGGGGATAGACAACATCAAGACCACAGCCTAGGACAGCGACGGTGCTGCCATCACCGGCGAGGGCACCGGCATGCGATTCGGCATCAATTCCGAGGGCCAGACCGGAAACAACCGTCAACCCCAAGGCAGTAAGTCTATTAGCCAGAGTATAAGCGATTTTTCGCCCGTAGGTGGTAGCAGCCCGCGAACCGACAATGGCAACCGCAGGTCTACTCAAAAGTTCTTTACGACCAAGGACATAGAGCACCGGCGGAGGATCTGGAAGTTGCCGGAGTAAAGGAGGGTAAGAGGAATCCTCGAAGGACAGTGCACAGGCACAGGCTGCCGTCAGCCGATCAAGTTCCTGCTGCCCACCAATTGCAGTGTTCGCCCGGGAAAAAAGTCCGGACACCTGCTGCTCGCGAATTCCCTTTACCTGCAGGAGTTCTTTTCTTGATGCCCGGAGAACTGCGGTGGGGGAATGAAAATGATCTATCAGGCGCCAGAAGCTTGTAAGCCCCAGTCCAGGTACCAGGCTAAGACTTATCCAATCGAGGGTGGCTGCCAATTTCCGCCTGCCTTTTTCTCCGAACCAATCGACTGCAGGAGCCGCCTCCGGTCCAATGTATACTTGAATAGAAGATTATCAATCGGTCATAAACACTTTCAATTCTTCAACCCGAGAAGGATGCTTCAGTTTCATTATCGCCTGCGCCTCAATCTGGCGAATACGCTCTCTGGTGACTGCAAAGCACTTGCCAACTTCCTCAAGAGTATGATCACAATCGACATCTATCCCGTACCGCAACCGCAAAACATTGGCTTCGCGCGGAGAAAGCGAGGACATTACCTGGCTCAAACACTGCCTGAGACTTGCGACCATCGACACTTGGTCCGGCCCGGGTTTTTCTTTATCCTCAATGAAATCGCCAAGAAATGTTTCACCGTCATCACCCACCGGGGTGTCGAGCGAGATCGCATCTTTGGCAATCTTCAGTGCCGATTTGACCTTGCCCACTTCGGTACCCAGCTGTTTGGCCATCTCCTCGGGCGTCGGCTCTCGATGCTCTTCGAGGAGAAAATCCTTGGACACCCTGAGCAGTCTATTAATTGTCTCGATCATATGCACGGGCAGGCGGATCGTTCGCCCCTGATCGGCAATGCCGCGGGTGATCGCCTGCCTGATCCACCAGGTGGCATAGGTGCTGAATTTGTAACCGCGGTGATAGTCAAACTTTTCCACCGCCTTCATCAACCCGATATTGCCTTCCTGGATAAGGTCGGAGAACTGCAGACCGCGATTAACGAATTTCTTGGAAACAGAGATCACCAGCCGCAGATTCGCTCGAACCAAACCTTCTTTTGCCTGTTTATAGATATCCCAACCGGCATCAATCTCCTGGAGAGCTTGTTGCAACTGCAGGTGATCGATGCCCGACTCTTCAAGTATCTGACGATTGACCTGCCGCGAAATGGCCTCGGGCAAAGCGGCGTGACTGGCTGCAGGCAGCTTACTGCTATGCTGATGTATCAACTCGACAAGAACTTTCCGGAAGCGCTTCGACAATTCCTCAAGCCCGTCCGCCATCGCTTTGATGCATTCGACACAGATGAATTTTTCGGCAAACACCCCGGCGATCTCTTCGCCTGTCTGCAGAATTTCCTGAAAAAGTATGGCGGCTTCGGCGGTATTTTCCGGCAACTGCAGATATATCGCCAGCAAGCCCTCTCTCTTTTTATTTAAGGCGACCGCTTGCTCGACGCAGGTTAAAAAATCACGACTCTCCTTTTTTACCGTACCGGGCTTATTGTCGAGAATCCCGCCAAGAATCTGGCAGATCCTGTCACTATTGGTGTCAAGACCTCGAACCACCTCACGCAAGGCGGGTATCGCCAGCGGCGCCTTGAGGACGGCATTCTGAACCCTTTGTTTACCGGCCTCCATCATCTTGGCAAGCTTCAATTCCTCTTCGTGATTGAGAAGGGTCAGCGTCCCCATTTCCCGAAGATAGATATTCATCGGATCTATAGAACCCTTTGACTTGGTGACTTTGTCCTGTTCCTCGGAATATCTCGCCGCCCTCCGCCGATCACGCTTGCGCCGGTCACTCAGAGAAGTGCTCCGACGGTCTTGCGCCTGGGTGGCCCTCTTTTCTTGCGGAAAATCAGACCCTTCCGTTGGAACAACCATTTCTTCAGCAAGATCTTCGGTGAAATCATCAGTTAAAGCATAGGATGATGAGTCGTCCTGCAAATCATATTCCCTCATGACCTCATCGGCCTCCCTGACTATATCGTCTTCATTTCCTGCCAACGCCATGCAACTCTCCTTTAAGCAAACCGCGGAAAACCATTATGCCCATGTTTCCAATCAGTCCTACCTCGCACATCCGAAAAACCAGTTGACCGGCGACAATCCACTATCAATTCGATATTTACTCCCTCCAATCAAACGAAACAGGTGGAAATGTCAAGAATTTTCCTTGCAATGTTGAAAGTAATTAGATTACTCAAAGCATTTATCGAAAAAATTGACCCGCAAATAACAGCAGTTGGCAATTGCAAACCTCAGGACGCTTTCACACTCTCGGGTCTTTAAACGCCTGTTCACAGGATTTGACCATGCAACTTGCTGGTAATTTCGATCTTCTCAACCAGCAGTTTTTGCACAAGGTGGTGGTCGCCTGCTTTTTCGGCCAGCTGGATGCGTTGCATTACATCTGCGGACTGTTCTTTCAATTGAAACTTGCGCAGATAGAGAAGAAACTCGGTAAGTTCATCGCCGATGATGTTTTCATCGCCCTCCGATAAGTGCATCGGGGCGCGGACAAAAAGATCGGCAACCAGGCTTCGCTCAGCACCTTCCGGCAATACAGTCAATAATTCTTCGGGCTCCGCCTGGGGATTTGCGGCAAGCAGTCTTTCCAATTCTAAAAACAGTATTTCTCCAATTCCCCCAGCGAGACAGTTCCTGAGACCATTCTCGGCCAGTCGGGAAAAATATTGTGGATGAAGAATCATGAATTCCACAAGTTGCCGCTGCGCCATAGCTAGCGGTGCCCCCTTTTCCGACCTGATCGTTTTTACAGGTTGGTCTTGCGGTCTGGCAGGCGATACGGATGCACGTTCAAGACCGGCATCAAGTTGTCCCGCCGCCAACCCAAGTTTCTCGGCGAAGTGGGAGACAAAGAGCGAACGCTGTAAGGGTGAAACCGCAGCAGCGATCAAGGGTTTCAGCTCTTCCAAAATTTTACCCTTACCATCAAGGGTGAGTCCGTGCTGATCTATCATCTGCGCAAGGGCAAATTCAGGTAAGGCTACTGCTTGATCAAATAGGACATTCAGTTCCGCCAAGCCCTTCTCCCGGACAAAGGTGTCCGGGTCATGTCCCACCGGGAGAAAGGCTACTCGGCCGGGTATCTGTTCGGCGAGAAACAGCGGCACAGCGCGCACAGCCGCCTTTCTTCCCGCCTCATCCCCATCAAATAAAAGCGTCACCTTCTCAGCAAACCGTTTCAGCAGCCGGAGTTGCTCGCGGGTCAGGGCAGTCCCGAGGGGCGCCGCCACATTATGGCAACCATGGGCAACCAGAGAAATGAGATCAAAATTACCCTCGACCAGCACTGCATGATTTTGTCGCCTGATAAATTCTTTTTGTTGAAACAGCCCGAGCAACAACTTTCCCTTGTTAAACACCAGGCTTTCCGGAGAATTGAGATATTTAGGCTGGCCCTCGCCGACAATCCTTCCACCGAAACCGCAGATTCGACCGCTGATATCCGAGATCGGGAAGAGTATCCGGTCGCGGAACCGGTCATAACTGCCACCTTGCTCCTTTTCCACCAAGAGCCCTGCTTCAACGGCGGTTTTCACCTCTTCCCTGCCGAGTTGGCTGCCAAGAAAATTCCAGCCGGCCCCTTCCACCGCCGGCGCGTAGCCGATACGAAACCGGGTCACGAGTTCGACACCGACGCCCCTTTTGTGTAAATAGTCCCTAGCTGTCCGGGCAGCCGGCGCATCCTGCAAATAGCGACTGAAAATCGTCGCGCATTTCTCGTTGACGGCAAAGAGCAGTTGGCTTTTTTGCGCCCGCAGCTCCTCTTCTTTTGACTGACGGCGCTCCGGCAGTTCTATCTGATATCTTTTGGCCAGTTCCTTTAAGGCGCTTTGGAAATCAAGATTGTGATATTTCATTATAAAACTAAAAACATCACCCGACTCCCCGCAGCCAAAACAATGGTAAAACTGCTGACCCGCATGCACCGAAAAGGAAGGGGTTTTTTCGCCGTGAAACGGACACCGCCCGAGAAAGCGTACGCCGCTTCGCTTCAGCTCTATACACTCGCCGATAATCTGCACTATATCGGCCCGCTCTTTAATAACAGCGGCAATATCATCCCGTGATTCGTTAACAGCCATTGTCCCATCCATGTAAAAGTACGGTGCATCTTCTTGGCATCCATACTATACTACCCTTACCCAGGAGATGCCATCGTTTGACCGGCGATTTCCCTTCTCCTCCACCTCACCGCTCGGTTTTCGGCATGGAAGATTTCGCAAACGCCATCGCTTACGAAGTAAAGCAGGAAATTGCCGACCGTTATTTCGGCTTTCGTACCCGGCTTGAAAAGCAGTCGAAAGAATATTTGGCAAAGATGCAGGAAACCAGCAAAGAATTTAGCATGGAAATCCAACTCGATCTGTGCCGTATGCAGTTCCTTCTACACGAACCACGCCTTTTCCGCTTATTCCTTCATCTTATCGACCTGCCCTTGGAGGAAGCCATAAATTTATGCAGTCGACAAGCACCTTCCAAGGTGCAAGAGCTTTTTAAAGCGCTGCGAGGTGAAGGATTCACCCGCTGGCGAAGATTTCGCGGGTTAGCGATACTCGTCTACCGTTCCTTAGCAGAAAAAATTGCGACATACCGCGACACATATCTCCTACTCCAGGAAGAACACGCCGAGATCTGCCAGGAAATTGAAAAATTTCAGCGGCACAACGACCTTGCCGATATCCTCTGCTTTCTCCGCAATCTCGATTCCCCCGATTGTGAACGATTGAAATTTCTTCATTCCAATTCCGCTCTTCAACCCGACAAGACTCTCGAACAGGACCTGCGTATCGCTCCCCCCGCGCCTATCACCGAGACCATGATCTTGCTCAGCCCCCTGCCGCCGCTCAAACAAATCAAGGAACAATTCACAGAACTCCTCAAACAGGCTTATGCCCGACATGATGGCAAAAACCCATCAAGTCTTCCTTTCTGATAAAATCACCCTTTTCCGAGCTTGATTTAGAGATATGATGAAGGGAGGTTAAAAATTTGCTTTTTATTCATCAAAAAATATATACTTAAAGGACATGATCGATCACTACGCCGGAAATGACGACATTTTTGTTGTCGCCGGCAACTGAATCAAGCACCCTTTGCACTATGACCGACAACAGGTATTTAACAGCCTCGGATCTCGGCACGGACCAGCGCCTCAAGGCGCTGGTCCAGCCGCTTTGTGCGTCGGTTCTTTGCCTTTCTCCAGGCATTGTTCCTTCCTCCGAGGAATTGCGCAAGGCCACGCTCATCCTCGTTACGCACCCTGCCGCTCCAATTCAGCCGCTCCTGGAACATTCTGCCTTGCCGCCTTCCACCCCGATTCTCTTTCTCGGTTCCGAGGTCACCGTGCCCCCTCTTTTTCAGCAGTATCGCGACAAGTTGTTGCTTGATTATATGGTGCTCCCTGTACCTCTTGACGTTTTCCGGCACAGAATAATTTTTCTCACTCGCATCCAGAAAATGAGTGCTGAACATCATACCAATTCCACTACTCTCAGTCGGCAACTTGATATCCTTTCGACCCGGGATGGACTGACAGGGCTTTATAATCGGCGTCATCTTACCACGAGTCTCATGGAGATTATGGAGAGCGCCCCAATTAACGGTGAAGAGCTTTCTCTCCTGCTTCTTAATATCGACTTTTTCAATACCGTCAATAAGACTTCCGGCCTGAAATACGGGGACTTCATCCTCAACGAAATGGCGGCAAGACTGACCACAACCTCGCGGAAAAACGATAGCTGCTATCGCTTTTCCGGTGAAGATTTTGTCGTTCTCATGCCGGGTACGGGTCTCGATGAAGCCAAAAAAATTGCCGAGAAAATCCGTAAGGCCTGTTCCGAAAAACCCTTTACCCACGGCCGGATAAGCCAAAACATAACCGTCTCCATGGGTCTTGCTTCCTTGCAGGTTCATAATCCGACAAGCCATGACGATTTCATTCATATGGCGGAAACCGCCCTTTTTATGGCCAAGGCCGGGGGACGCAACAGACTGCAGATTTTCAATCCGCTCAGCGGCCCGGGTCAGCTCACCCCCAGAAAATCGATGGCCTTTCTCAAGGATTCGTTGCAGCACATCATGGAAAGGACGAGAAATGCGGCAATCGCCTCCGTTCAACTGCTCGCCAAAAATGTCGCCGGGTCCGACCATCAGACCCATGCCGCCACCGTCTCCCATTATCTTACCCTCCTTGGTCAACAACTCGGCCTAGAAGGACAACATATCGAAATCTTCCATAATGCGATTACTCTTTGCAATAGTTTCCGCTCTCTGCTCCACAGTGACCTTATCAACAAACCCGAACAGTTGTCTTCCAAAGAGCGAAAAATCATTGACGACTTGCCATTCAAACTGACTGAGATTACCAATATGTTCGATTACTTTTCCAATGAGCGTGAGATCTTACTTTGCCAGGGGGAGCGCTATGACGGCACCGGCCATCCACGCGGTCTGAGGGGTGACGAAATCCCTCTTGGCGCAAGAATATTCACAATCGTTGATGCCGTTGCAGCGATGAACGCCGAACGTCCCTATCGTCGAAAACTGACTGCCGAGGAGATTATTCTTGAATTGAACAAGGAGGCCGGCAAGCAGTTTGATCCATCTTTGGTTGCACAGGTTTTCACGGTTATTGAAAAAAATCATCTTCTCAACCTCGACCACACTCTCCTTGAACAAGCCCGTCAGGATCTCTTCAATACTTTTCCAGAGCTTAATCCATGACAGATCACTATCTTACCTCCATAAACGCCCGGATTGAATCGTTTCCGGCCTTACCGGCAATCGTTACCAAGGTAATGACTGCAACAGCCAATCCCCAATGCAGCGCCAATGATCTGATGCAGGTCATCCTCCCCGATCAAGCCATGTGCGCCACCATTTTGAAGGTGGCAAACTCGGCATTTTTCGGTATTCCCCGGGAGGTCGGCACCATTGAACGGGCAGTTGTCGTCCTGGGATATGAGGAGATTAAAAATATTGTTATCGGCAAGGCAATTTTCTCTTCTTTTCCGAAGATGACTAAGGAGACCAGGCATAGGGTCGGTTTATTCTGGGAACACACCTTCACCTGCGGCCTGGCGGCGAAAATCATCGGCGAGCAGCAGCACCTTTCTCCCAGTGAGCTGTTCATTGCCGGACTCATTCATGATATCGGCAAGCTGGCAATGTTCCTCACCTTTCCCGAACAGTATCCGATCCTTCAGGAACTTGCCAACCATCCTCTTTTCGACAATATTGCCGAGGAGCGGAAGAATTTTACCCTGAGTCATGACCAAGTAGGGCTGCAGCTGGCAAAAAAGTGGCTTCTCCCGGAACAGCTGGTCGCCGCCATCGGCTACCATCATGCCCCTCAGGATGCCGCCGCTTTCCGTCAGTATCCCCTCATTATCCAGGTTGCCGACATCCTTGCCCTCATGTATTGCAGTCCGGAAATTCTCAGGCCCAAAGACGTATCGAAAATTTTTGCCGATTTCCTGCCGGAAACCAGTACCCTCTGGCAGGAAATCGGCCTCAACTGGGATGACGAAAATCTTGGTCTCTGGTTTGAAGGGCTGAAACGCAGTCGGCAAAATGATCAGGCTATTCTCAGTATCTTTGCCTCCGCATGAAGATCACCTCCATCAAACGGACTATCAGAAATACCCGAAGATTTGCCGAAATTATCAAGGTACTGTCGAAATTCGGCTTTCGCCAATTGGTGCAGGACACCGGCCTGCATCGCCTCCTCGGCAACAGCAAGGAAGAACTCGAAGCCCTGGCCGGCAACGGCCACGAGACCCTGCCGCGTCCGGTTCGCGTCCGCATGGTTCTCGAAGAACTCGGACCGACCTTTATCAAGCTTGGTCAGATCCTTTCCACCCGCCCGGATCTTATCCCTCCCGAATGGGCAAGCGAACTCAAAAAACTCCAGGACAATTGCCAGCAGGTGCCGTTTGCCGATATCTATCAGGTCCTGACCCTGGAGTTCCCTGGCCGGCTTGACCTGATCTTCACCTCCATCGATGAGGTTCCGCTGGCGGCCGCCTCCATCGCCCAGGTACACCGGGCGATCCTGCAGGACGGGACAGGGGTAGTGATCAAGGTCTTACGCCCCGGGGCACGAGAACTGATTGAAGAAGACATGGCCTTGGTGGAGAGTCTTGCGCAACTCCTGCAGCAGTATTTCTCCGATCTCGGTTACAGCCCGACCGCCGTGGCCAAGGAGTTTTCCAGGGAACTGCTGAAGGAACTGAACCTCGTTGTCGAGGGCCAATCCACCGAACGGCTGCGTCGCTATTTTGAAGGCGATGCCAACATCAGTTTTCCAAAGGTGTATTGGACGGCAACCACCCGCAATGTCCTTACCATGCAGGAAATTCAGGGGAGGCTGCTGGCCTCCGTCTCGCCCGAGGAATTGACTGCACTCGAACGACGAACCATCGTCGCCAATGGCACGGATGCGGTCTTCAAACAGTGTCTGCGCTTTGGCTTCTTTCATGCCGATCCCCATCCGGGCAACATTTTTCTCCTGCCGGAGAGCAAGCTCTGTTTTATCGACTGCGGCATGACCGGACAACTTGACCGAAAAACCACCGACCAGCTCATCAATCTGGTGGCGGGAGTCGTAAAAGGCGATATTGACCGTCTGTGCCGGGTGGTAATCGAACTCACCGAAGTTGACCCGGCAGTCACCGACAGCCGGGATTTCCGACTTGAGCTGCGGCATCTCACCGAGCATTTCCGCAACACCGAGCTGCAGCACCTGAATATCACCGGTCTGCTTTCCGATTTCTTCGGCATGCTGCAACGCTACCGGATCCAGTGCCCCAGTGACCTGATGCTGCTAACCAAGGCTCTTACCACCATCGAAGGAGTGGCTGCCCACTTTGATCCAACCTTTGACGTTCTCTCGCACGTCGAACCGCAGATCCAAGAAATTGTCATCAAACGACACAGCATGGGGGCGATTAGGGAGCGGATCTACAAGACACTTGCCAGCTCTTTTGAGATTCTCGAAGATTTGCCGGGCGATCTGCAGCGCTTTCTTGACCATGCCAGACACAGTCGCTTTACCCTCAACCTTGAACTGAAGAGGATAGAACACCTCTCCGAGCAACTCGACACCTCCAGCCGCCTGATGGGCATTGCCATGATCATCGCGGCGCTGATCGTCGGCTCCTCCATCCTTATCCTTGCCGACCGGATGTCCCGGCAGCCGGGATTCATCGGCACCCTCGGCCTCCTTGGGCTCATCCTTGCGGGTATCAATACGGCGATCTTCGTCATCTCCTTTTTATTGCCGCGTAAGCACAAGTAGATCGACACAGACAATGGGATTGAGCCTTTTCATCTTCCTCTGCCTTTTTTACGGGTCGCCAGCAAGCCTTAGCGAAAGCTTGCGACGCACCTCTTCGGCAGCCACACCTCTTAGGATCACCTGTTTTCTTCGTCCCTGTGCCCCCGACTTCAGTGTGATATCCCGGAGCGGAATCGTAAGCAGGCCCGCAAGAAATTTGATCACCTCTTCATTGGCTTTACCGTCAACCGGTGGTGCCTGGATGGCAAGTTTCAAGCACCCGTCAAAGAGCCCGACTATCCTGGTTTTTGACGCCTTCGGTTGAACATGGAGTCGTATCAGAACGCATCCGTCGGTTAATTGCGAGAGATAGGACATGAATTGTCGTTCTCTTTACATGGATAGGGGGGGATTTGGGAAGGACGTTATGGGTTAGTGGTGGTGAGGAGTGAGGCGTTAGGAACTAGAAATCGAGGGAATGCGAAGAGCCAAACTCCACTAGGAGAACGAAACGGCATAACCCTTGAATTGATTTCGGTCTTTCCCCTCACCCCTAACGCCTAACCCCTAACGCCTTCCTCAAACAAGATCCATATTAATATTACTGATATCATCAGGGTCGGAGTTCTCATTATCCGGCAGGAGGATACTCTCAAAAAGATCAGAGAGATCATCTTCCTTCTCTGTCGATTCCTTTTCGGGAAAGATCTCCAATGCTTCCAGATAGGAGTGCAACATCGACTGCAAGTCCTCCCGCACCTTGATTCTTTGCTGATGGAGTTTTTCAATCTCTTTCGGCAGTCTTGACAGTTCGGCGTTGGCCTCGTTCCGAAACTTCTGGACATCGGCTCTGGCCTTCTCCATGATGCGCTGCGCCTCCTCCTCACTGCTCTGCCGTAGGCTGTCGGCAAACTTTTGGGCGGCGAGAATGGTGGTTTTAAAATCAAGTCCCTGCTCTTTCAGTTCCCGATTCTGCTCTTCAAGCAGCTCAATTTTGGCCCGAAGTTTCTCGATTTCCGCCTGTTCATGGATACTTGCCCCCGCACCGCCGGCAAGTTTTGTTTCCAAGACGTTAACCTTGCCCTGCAAGGCCCGGTTTTCTCCCTCAAGTGCCTGGACACTTGCATTCGCGCCCTCGGCCTGAGCCTTCAGGTCGCTGATCTCCTGATCCTTTTGCTTATAGCCTTGATCGATCTCGGACTGGATTCCTTCGGCATTTTCCTGACTTAATCGCACCTCTGCCGCAAGATTGTCTTTTTCCTTCTGGAGAAACTCCAGCTCGGTTTTCAGGGATTCAATCTCTTCGCCATGTATTCGATTCTGCTCGGTCAATTCAAAAAAATCCTCAGCGAGCAGTTCCAGGTAAGCCTTCACTTCTATTGCATCATATCCCCTGAATTTAATCTGAAAATCCTGATCTTTTATTGCCTGCGGTGTTAGCATGGCTGGCTCCATTGTAGGTGTTAAATTTGTCCTCTCAACCCATTCGCATGGCTAACTGCCTGAGACTCTGGACGAGAAAACTTTGTAAAAACATGATGGCCAAAATAAGGATCATCGGTGAAAAATCGATGCTGCCGAAATTTATCGGTAGCCATCGGCGAATACGGCTCAAAACCGGTTCGGTGGCCTCGTAGAGAAACCGAACAACCGGGTTATAAGGATCGGCACTGACCCAGGAGACAACCGCCCGGCCAATGATGATCCACATATAAGCGGTCAGCAGAAAATCTATGAGCTGAGCGATTGCCGACATAAAATTATTGACCACAAACATAGCTTCTCCTTTTCAATCAGGCAACCTTACAGCCGGGTGCGACTCTTTCTTGCACCCTGGAAAGTACCAGTTTCTCTTTACCGTCGACTAAAAATTTCGCAGCCAGTATCATGCCGTGCGAATTTATTCCCATTAATTTTGCCGGTTTGAGATTGGCAACGATAACGACCTGACTGCCGATCAATTCTTCTGGACGGTAATGTTCGGCAATCCCAGCAACGATCGTTCTCTCTTCCGGGGCAAGGACGGTTATTTGCAAAAGCTTTTTTGAATTTTTTATCGGTTCGACGGCTATTATCTCCGCCACCCGCAGATCGAGTTTCTGAAAATAGTGAAAATCGACAAGATCGACCTCGGCCATGACCGGGTCTTTTTGTTTTTTCGATTGAGACCGCTCCTCCTTGATCTTTTCGCCCGATTCGTCGGTTTTGCCCTCTATTCTTGGGAAAAGGGCGGAAATGGCCGTCAGTTCCCCTCCCGGGGCGAGCAACCCCCAGGCCCCGCCCTTGTCAAGGGAGGCGACAAGCATATCATCCGCGTCAAACCCTAGTCCGGCCGCCATCTTGGCCGCCGCCCCAGGTATAATCGGTCGCAGGGTGAGGGTCAGCAAACGGAGACATTCAAGCAGATTATAAAGGACGGTGTCAAGTCTTTCCGTCTTTTCAACATCTTTCGCCAAGGCCCACGGTTCATTGCCGACGATGTATTTATTAGCCAGACCGACCAGTTCCCAAATCGCCTGCAGACCGAGATGAAAGCGGAACTCGGCCATCGTCTGCCGATACTCACGGAGCATGGCCTGTGCTGCCTCCCGGAGGGGTCGGTCTTCTTCGCTCGCCCCACTCGGAGTCGGTATCCGCCCCGCCCGGTATTTCCATACCATGGTCGTTGCCCGGCTAAAAAGATTGCCCAGGTCGTTTGCCAGATCGGCATTGTGCCGCGCCACTATCGCTTCGTAACTAAAAGAAGAATCGAGCCCAAAAGACATTTCACGCAGGGTAAAATAGCGGAGGGTGTCAACGCCGTACGCCTCGACCAGTTCTTTCGGCCTGATCACATTGCCGATACTTTTCGACATCTTGGTATCGTCGACATTCCAGTACCCGTGCACATGCAGTTTTTGGTAGAGCGGCAGACCCATGGCCATGAGCATCGTCGGCCAATAAATGGCATGGGGCTTGAGAATATCTTTAGCGATCAGGTGCTCGGCAACCGACCAGAATTCTTGAAAATCCTGACCGTCAGGATAGCCTATGCCGGTGAGATAATTGATCAGGGCGTCAAACCACACATAGGTGACGAATTTATCGTCAAAAGGTAACTCGATACCCCAAGTCAAGCGTGATTTAGGCCGGGAAATGCAGAGGTCGGTCAGCGGTTCGCTGAGAAAAGCCAGGACCTCGTTGCGGTACCTCTCCGGGCTGATAAAATCGGGGTTGTTGCGGATATGCTCGATGAGCGGCACTTGGTAGCGTGACATCCGGAAAAAATAATTCTGCTCGGCGATTTCCTGGGGCGGGGTCTGGTGATCGGGACAATTGCCGTCAACCAGCTCCTTCTCTGTCAGGTAACGCTCGCAGCCCCTGCAATACAGGCCGGAATATTCATCAAAATAGATATCCCCGCTATCATAGACCTTCTGGAGGATAGCCCTAACAACAGCCACATGCTCCGCATCGGTAGTCCTGATGAAATGATCCGCCTCAACCTGCAAAAGCGGCCAGGTGTCCCGGAATTGGGCGCTGATCCGATCGACGTACTGGCGCGGCGGGACGTTTTCGTTTTCCGCAGCCTTGACGATCTTGTCGCCATGCTCGTCGGTGCCGGTCTGAAAACGCACCCTCTCGCCGCATAAACGTTTGAAGCGGCTGTAGGTGTCGGCGACGATCGTCGTATAGGCATGCCCGAGGTGCGGCTGGGCATTTACATAATAGATAGGTGTTGTAATATAGGTTGTCATAGATTTATCAATTATTCCGGCATGACCGACGAACCACCCCGGTCCGGTTTGGGTGGAGATATTTCATCCGTCTCACCGCTCTTTTTCTCTTTCTTCTTCTCGATTATTTCTTTCTTAATCTGCTGAAACATTTTCCAATCGCCTTTGGCAAGAACAATCTCCTCGCCGGCACTGTTTTCGGCAATTATGGATTCTTGCAGCGGATTCTGGCGCTTGACCAGGTATTCGTCATTGCCGATTTTGATCCGTTTGCCCGCCTTCGGCATATTTTTGCGCTGCTTCCGGTAGGTTTCGTATTCATAGGTAAGGCAGCACAGTAGCCGGTTGCAAACCCCGGAAATTTTCGTCGGATTGAGGGGCAAATCCTGCTCCTTGGCCATCTTGATCGATACCGAATCAAAATTTTTGATAAAGGAGGAACAGCATAATTCACGACCGCAGGTGCCAATTCCGCCGATCATCTTGGTCTCGTGCCGCACCCCGACCTGACGCATTTCCACCCTCGTTCGGAATTCCTGCACAAGATCCTTGACCAAACCGCGAAAATCGACCCGACTGTCGGCGGTGAAATAAAAAATCATTTTGCTGCCGTTGAAATAACGCTCCACCCTGACAAGATTCATGCTCAGCTGGTGGTTTTCGATGAGGCCATTGCAGACGGCAAAGGCCCGATCTTCGCTTTCCGCAAGACCTACATATTTTTCTCGCTCGTCAAGGTTTGCCTGCCGTTCGATAGCATAGGTTGCCTGCCGGTTTTCTCCCCTGCAACCGCACATCGGCGAATAGCCGGCAATCAAAGCCGGTTCAATACCATGATCGGTCCGCACCATTACCACGGTGCCGGCAAGGCATGCCGGAATTGCCGCAGAGGCAGTGAACTGCTGCCCACCTCTACGAAACTGAATGCGGTAATAGCTCAGATCTTCAGGTGTTGTCTCTGTTGCAGTGTCACTCTTTTCTATTTCATTTTCCGTCATGTAGTCCCATCATCTCCCATAATCCGACCGAAACGGCGTCATTGCAAAGCAAACAGCAGTACTTCGCAGAGAAGGTTACGGTTGCAATTTCTGGCAAGTTCCCGTTCCGCTCTGGAAATTGCTTGCAATTTAGCAAATAGTTCAGCTGAACTCCAGCTTTTCCGTGGGTTGAAATCATCCTTTGCCACTGTCCCCATAGTGGAAGTAGAGAGAAGAAGATCACGCACCCAGATTTTTAAAAGTCCTAAAAATGGCAGAAGATCGTCTTTCTGCCCTGCCATTTTTTCCGCCAATCGCAGCGGTATGCTGACATCACGATCCGGTAAAATGGCAGGATCCGAAAGTACCCCGACCACCTCGCGCCACAGGGTAACCATTTCACTTTTTTGAAAGAGCATGGCTCTACCGGGGCTCCCTTCAGAGAGCCTGGCCAGCAGCAGGGCCGTGTCGGACTCAATGCCGTGGGCTGTAAGAATGGCCGCCGTGTCGCTGATACTCAACGGACCAAAGGGTACCACTTGGCATCGTGAGGTCAGAGTCGCGAGGATCTCCTGTGACGACTCGGCGGTCAGGATGAGCAAATTATCGGCAGGCGGTTCCTCGAGCGTCTTCAAGAGACTGTTCGCCGCTTCCCGCCGCATGCTATGCACATCTTCGAGCACCACGATGCGCGTCTCCGATTCGAAGGGCGGGTAGCTCAGTTCCCCTGCGAGCTGGCGAATTTGCTCGATTTTTATCACGCCCTTGACGGGACGAATGACCAGAAAATCCGGGTGATTGCCCGAGCGGTATTTCCTGCAGGACGAACAGTTGCCGCAGGCTGCCGCCCCTGAACGCCCACGACAATTTATCGCCGCCGCCACCCCCAGGGCAAAGAGCCGTTTCCCCACCCCGTCCGGTCCTCGGAAAAGATACGCATGCGGAACCCGGTCGGCCATAAGAGACCGACTGAACAGGCGTTTGGCCTTTTCCTGCCCGTAAAGCTCAGTAAAACAAAGAGTCGGAGTTTCGGACATCGGTGCGGATACCTGCTAAAAAAGAGACGGTTGCCGGTTCGTATTTTCGGTGCGGGTCTCCTCCGGCCGAGTTTCCTCTTTGTGTAGACCGCCAAGATACAGATAGCGTTCCAGGGAGCGTTGGTATTCCGTCCAACTCAACTCGTCTCCCGCCATTTTGCGACGCAGTTGCTCACAAATATTCATTTTGGCATCGAGATCATCAAGAAAGCTCAGAATAAACGCTTCGACCGTCATCGGCACTGTTGGTGACCCAAACTCCTGCCGCCCATGATGACTGAGTAGAAGATGTTGCAGCTGTTCCAGCAGGTCCTCAGGAAAATCACGGATCTTACCGGCAGCGACGGCAACCATCTCACTGCCGATGACCAGGTGCCCCTTCAGCCTTCCCTTAACCGTATACTCCACCAACCCACCACTTGCCATGGTCAGCTCTTCCAGTTTACCAATATCATGGAGAAGAGCACCGGCAATTAACAGCGAATGATTGACACCGGCGTAATGCCCGGCGAGAAAATCGGCAATTCTTGCCATCGACAGCGAATGCTCAAGCAATCCACCGACGTAGGCATGATGGATCGCTTTGGCGGCTGGAGCCTCTTGAAATCGCTCCCACCACTCGCCCTTTTTGAAAAATTGGCCGAGAATCTTTTTAAGAAAGGGATTGCTGACGCTATGGATGATGGTGTGCAGCTCGTCGGCCATTTCCTCCAGGTTTCTTGACGACGCCGGGTAGAAGAGGCCGGGATCGATATCCTCCTGCGACACCTTATGGGCGGCATCGATCTTCAGCTGCGGTTTTTCCCGATAGGATTGCACCAAGCCAACAAGGCGAATCACCTCGGCTTGAACACAGATATTCTGCAGCGCCTCGACGTTATCCCAGATCGGTCCGGAAATCTCGCCGCTCCTGTCCATTACCGTCACTACCAGATAGGGTTTGCCCGCCCTGGTTTCCCCAAGCTTTGCCGACTTGACCAGAAAAAGATCATCAATCCGCTCACCCTCTTTCAGATCTGCAACAAAAACGTTCTTTTTCATCCTCGCATCCAGCTCTTTTCTTTTGCTCTTCGCTCTCTCAGCGTCCCCAGCTTTGCCCAGAAATTAAATTACACAAGGAACCGGTAAAATACATCCATTAATTCGCGAAGAACATTGAACCTGCCTCGATCTGGTGCCATGAAAGTGACAGAAAATGGTGCTTTTCCTCCTTGATGATTTTTACAAAGCGTGGAATAATGCCCGATTCCGCAGACCTCAGAGACGAAAAACGATACAATTTCTCTCCGGAAAAATTATCGCAACCCCTGGCAGGAGTAAAGACCATGAAGAAACATATGATCATTTCCGTGATGTCCAAAGACCGGCCGGGAATTATTGCAAGCATTACCGGTGCCATCTATCAGCTGGGAGGTGACCTCGCCGATTTAAACCAGACCGTACTCTGCGGCTATCTGACGATGATCCTCAGCGCCTCTTTCGATGTGCAAGTCACCAAGGAAGATCTGGTGGCTGCCATCTCACATATCAAAACCGACAGCAAATTCGAGGTCTCCATCAAAGAACTGTCGGCAGCCGGTGCCGATGCCCCCGAGACCTCCCCGGAGGAAACCTATATTCTCACCGTACAAGGCCCGAATAAGGCCGGCATCGTCCATGGCATCAGCCAGTTCTGCTTTGACCACAATATTAATATCCTCGACCTCGCCACGACGCTCAAAAACGACCAGTACACCATGGCTCTGCAACTGGATTTACGCAAATGCAGCCTTGAACTCGAACATCTGCAGAAAGAACTCGACGACTATTCCCGTAAGAGCGACCTCACGGTCATGATCCAACATAACGACATTTTTCAAGTAACCCACGAAATTTCCATGCCTTGAACGGCCCAACAGCCTTGCCGCGACAGGAGTAAAACGCCACACCTCACCCCAGCGAACCAGGAGAAATATCTACCATGTTACGTTCAGACCAGATCCTTGCCACCGTCGAGATGATTCAAAAGGAAAATCTTGATGTCCGAACGGTGACCCTGGGCCTCAATCTCCTCGATTGCCGGGGTGGAAATATCGACCAGACCTGTGCCAAAATACGCGACAAAATTCTCACCTATGCCGGCAATTTTGTCGCCACCTGTGAGGCGATGAGCCGAAAATACGGCATTCCCGTCGTCAACAAGCGCATTGCCGTCACCCCGATGGCCTTTGTCGGCGCCGGTTTTAATCGAGAAGAGTTCGTTCGCCTGGCCATAACCCTTGATGAGGCGGCAACCGCGGTTGGCGTCGATATCCTCGGCGGCTTTTCCGCCCAGGTGGAAAAAGGCATGACCGCGACCGACCACGAGTTTATCGCCTCCATCCCCGCAGCCCTGGCCGCAACGTCCAAGGTCTGTGCATCGATCAATATCGCCACAACCCAGAAAGGCATCAACATGGACGCCGTGGCGATGATGGGCAAAACAATCAAGGACCTGGCGGAGATGACCGCCGAGCAGGGTGGTTTCGGCGCCGCCAAGTTCGTGGTCTTCTGTAATCAGCCCGGCGACAATCCTTTTATGGCCGGGGCCATTCACGGCGTGGAAGAGGCGGAAGCCGTGCTCAATGTCGGCGTCAGCGGCCCAGGGGTCATCGCCCGGGCACTGGAGCGGCTCATCCACAATCATCCGGCACCGGGCACCCTGCAGCTCGACGAATTGGCGGAGGAGATCAAGCAGACCACCTTCAGGGTCACGCGCTGCGGCGAACTCATCGGCCGCGCCGTGTCCCTCTCCCTCGGCATCGAATTCGGCGTCGTCGACCTGTCCCTTGCCCCGACTCCAACCGTCGGCGACAGTGTCGGCGAGATCTTCAAGATTCTCGGCGTCGATGCCATCGGTGCACCCGGTTCGACGGCCATCCTCGCCATGCTCAACGATGCGGTGAAAAAGGGCGGTATCTTTGCCAGTAAGACCGTAGGCGGCCTGAGCGGCGCCTTCATTCCGGTGATGGAAGACGCCATGCTTGCCGAGGCGGTGGGCAACGGCTCCCTGTGTCTTGAAAAACTCGAGGCCATGACCTGTGTCTGCTCCGTCGGCCTTGACATGATCGCCATTCCCGGTTCGGTGGACGCCGATACCATCTCGGCGATCATTGCCGACGAAATGGCTCTCGGGGTTATCAACGGCAAAACCACCGCCGTACGACTCATTCCCGTACCCGGAAAGGAAGCAGGCGATCATGTGAGCTTCGGCGGCCTGTTCGGTGCCAGTCCGATCATGCCGATCAGAAATGTCGGCATGTCCAGTCGCTTCATCGCCTGGGGCGGCAGGATGCCGGCACCAGTACACAGTTTTAAAAACTGAACCGGCAAATCTTCGTTACGCTTTTTCTCAGACCGCAAAGCACCGAGCCGCCGTAGCCAGGGCTTCACGTAACCTTGCGACAAGATAGCCGGCCAGGTCGTAATCCTCGCCATGCAGATCGAAACAGTAGCCGTCACCGCCGGCAAGACCGCCAGGGATGCATTCACCGCGTTCTTCCGGATCAGTAATCATATCCTGGTAAAAGCACACGGAAAACCATCTGTTGTCCGGCTCGTCATCAATGACATCAATAACGGCAAAAAACTCCCTGCCGACCAGTTTATCATGGCGGGCACGGAGGGAATAACTGACTCCCGGCCTGGCACTAAAACTGAGCGTCACCCCGGCCATTGTCGACAGTTCCCGGTAAAAAAGCCGGAAACAGTCACGCATCGGTACATGCTCTCCGAGCCAATTTTCAAGAAAAGCCTCTATCTCTTCAACATCGCCGCTCCCTTCAACCATTTCTTTCTCCTTTGCCTGTTGTCTACAACCGTGTGTTTGCCAAAATTGTAAAAATAGTATAAATTTTACGGACGACAATGCATTATTCGCCGTGTCGAGTTCCTTTTCCGGAGATCCTATGCAGATTATTACCTCGCCTTCGAAAACCCAGCAATTTAATGGTCGGGAGTATCGCGAATACTCCCTGCCACGATTGCAGATGAAAACCAAACACCTCATCGACCTGCTGAAGAAAATGAGCCGGGAAGACCTGGCAGACCTGCTGAAAACCGGTGAAAAACTGGCACATTCGACCTATCGCAGGATCCAGGGTTGCACTACCAAGGTGACCCTGCAAAACGCCAGCCAGGCGTTGTTCACCTACCAGGGAGACGCCTATAGCGCCATCGCTGCCGATCGCTACACTGATGAGGAACTGCGTCACGCTCAGAAACACCTCTTTATTCTTTCAGCACTGCATGGGATTCTCAGGCCCCTGGATCTCATCCAGCCATATCGCCTGGAAATTACCACGCCCCTCGCCATAACAGGTGCTGAAAACCTCTATCATTTTTGGCGTGACGCGGTGACGCAAATCCTCAATACCAGTCTTCTGGAACACGAAGACCGAACGCTCGTCAACCTTGCCTCGGCGGAATATGCCAAGATGATCGACAAACAGGAATTTCAAGGAACAATGGTAACCATCTCCTTTAAGGAAAAGCTGCAGGGCAAATATCGAACCATCCCCTTGCATGCTAAAAAAGCCCGCGGTCTCATGGTCCATTATGTCATCAGCAACCGGATAAGCGAACCCCTCAGACTGAGGGATTTTTGTGAGGATGGCTATGTTTTCTGTGCTGCGGAATCCACTGAAAAAGAATGGCTTTTCGGTCGTGAGGGAGAATGATGATTATACCTCAACCTTACAACCTTGCACCAGGCTGAGGACGGTGGCAACCGCCTGCGGTACCGCCAAAGCGACCTCTTCCGTTAAGCCCGCGCCCAGTTGATTGAAGCACTTGCCTTCCACGCCGATAAGGATGATGTCCTTCGGCACCCTCACAGGATATAATTTTCTGCCGACGCCGATCGCCTCGCGGATGCCGATCCCGTGGCCGCTTACCGGCCGCGGCGAGGTGGCGGGAAGCTGCTCCCAACCAAGCCGGTGGATGGTGCCGGGGGTGGCGCCCAACTGCACCCCGTCGACCACCACCAGCAGATCTTCGCCATCAATCTCCTCAAGCAGGTCGATACCGCCCAGCCCGAGAAAGACAAGACGAACATGCTCCGGCAGGCCACTGTCGCGGAGCCGTTCATACACTACCCACCCGACCCCGTCATCGGCCACCAGTTCGTTGCCGATGCAGACGATCAGGACAGCAGCGCTCATAGCTGCGGGCGGGGAGCACTCAAGGTTAGACTGAAGGTACAGTTTTCGCCGACGGTAAGGGTTTTCGGGCGAGCCGGGCAACCGGAAAGTTCGGCGACGATGCCGGCAATATAATAATGGAACATCTGGCAGACCTCGCTGCCGAGTTCCATCTGCCGATTTCTGCAGACACTGCCGATCGGGCAGTCATGCATCGACAGCACCGCTTCCGAGCCTTCAAGCCGGGCATCTATTTCCATGCGCTGAATGCGCAACACCCTGACCAACTCATCGAGCGCCGCCGACGGCGTTTTCTCGGTCATGTGCACCGGCATATTGAGGGCCATCTTCCGGCCGGATGCTATCCCTAGAGAGGGTGTCGACTTACCGACAAAGGTGGTGATGGTTTCGACAAGCATATCAAGGAGAAAAGAGACCTCGGTAAAGGCCTTGTCATAATCCTCGGGGGCAAGCGTCAGTTCACTTTTGCCAATCATAGAAATCTCTCCATCCGCAGGCTGAATTCGATATTGCGGTAAAAATTCTTGACCTCATGATGATGCTTGTGACTGATCGCCCCGGACGGGCAAATAAAGGCACAGCTGAGGCAACCGATACAGTTTTCAAGAATTGCCACCCTGGCCTTACTGGTATTCACATCAAAGGAGAAACATTGGGTCGGGCAGACGTCCAGGCAGAGCTGGCAGCCGCGGCATGCCTTGTCATTAATTGTCATTTCAAGCATCTCAGCTCCTCCTTATTGCACGGATTATCCGGCCTTCCCGTCGTACTTCCACCGCCAAGGCCATCCTGCCGATGGCATGGGTCGAGCAGGCCAGACAGGGATCATAACAACGTACGACAAACTCAAGGGCATTCAGCATCTTCTCATCCTCTGCCCCCTGCATAAGGGCATTGGCGCCTTCCTTCAAAGATTTATTGATAGCGGCGGTGTTCTGCTGGGTGGCGATGATCATATTGGCGGCCCGTACGATTCCCTTCTCATCGATCTCATAGTCGTGGATGAGGGTTCCCCGCGGGGCCTCGATATGCGCCACCCCGCGTCCACCTTTGAACTGCGCGGGGACTCGGTTTTCGCCGCGCAGAGCCGGGTTCTTGATCAACTCCTCGGCGCGTTCGCAGGCATAGAGCAATTCGATGAGTTTGGCATACATCTGAATCACCGCATTGTGACAGGGTCGGCCGAAATTGGCACGAAAGTGTTCAAATTCCGCTTGCGCCAAAGGAGTTGCAATGCCATCGACGACATTCAGCCTAGCCAAGGAGCCGACTCGGTACATATGCTCACTTCCGGCAAAATCGACATACACTTCCTTGGCGTAGGAATTGCTAACCGCCCGTTCGGCGAGAAAATCGATATACTGGTCGGCGGCAAATTCGCTCTTGATGGCACCGGACTCATCCATGGCCCTGATTCGCCCGTCATAGAGATTCAGCATCCCATCCGTCGCAACGGTGCCCACATACCAACTTGGCACATTGAGGTTGGCGAGAAGCTGCGGATTGCTGTCGAAGAGGCGCAGGAGCAGGGTCTTCAACGGACCGCTCAGTTCTTTAGCGAGGGTTACGGCTTCAGTCGTCAGTCCTAAGAGACGCTGAAACTGACCGTCGCTGAGGCTAAAGGAGATGCCGCCGGCCACCGCGGTCACCGGATGAATCCCGCGACCGCCGATGGTTTCGTTGATCTTTTGACCAAGGCTGCGCAGGCGTAGTCCTTTGCCGGTCAACTCCGGCTCGGCCTCGACCATACCGACGATATTCTGTTTTGCCGGGTCACCCTGCAAGCCAAAAACCAGGTCGGGACCGGCGAGAACAAAGAGCGATAAGGCATGGGAATGGATGACATGCCCCATATACATATATTCGCGCAACAGCTTGGCCGCCGTGGGGATGGTGACGCCGGTCGCATTGTCGAGGGCTTTGGCCGCCACCAGATGGTGGGCGGTGGGACAGACGCCGCAGATGCGGGCAGTCACCTGCGGCAGGGTATGCGCCTGCATGCCGACGAGAATCCGCTCAAAACCGCGCAACTCATTGACGCAGAAGAAGGCCTCTTCAATCTTGCCGTTTTCATCGCAATCGAGGAGAATCCGGGCATGGCCTTCAATTCTCGTAACCGGATCGATTTTTATGGTTTTTGACATTATCGTGCCTCCCCTTCAGCAATCCATTTGCGAATGAGAAATGTGGGTTTGTTGCCGATCATCTTGCTGGCCATGGCGTAGGCATAGTGGGTCTTCGCCGATCTCTCCAGGTGGTCTTTGACCGTATCGTAGGGAATCTTGGTCAATCTGCTCATCCGCTCACTGATCTCGGTGCGGATATCCCGTGTCGGCTCGGTGAGGACCTGCATGGTCGGACCGGCACAGCCGCTGCACGGCATGCCATGGTTGGGGCAGGGGGCGAGACAGCGATCGAGGGTGACCGATCCCTGGCAGATATAGCCCTGACTCAAGAAACAGGTCGCATTGTCCGGCACTCCGTCGGTGATCTCCTTAATGGCCGACGTCTCGGTTTTGACCATCGTCCGGCGGCAACCGGCACAAACACTTTCCTGGCCGGCCTTGGGAGTGCGATTTTCAATAAGGGCGCTGAGTCCCTCAAAGATAAAATGGGGATGGGGTGGGCAACCCGGCAGATACAGATCGACATCGATCACTTCATCAATGGGTGTGACCATTTTTTCCAGGCTGGTGACGGAGTTGTCCGGGATAAAATCGGTCCGGGTGCTCGGACTGTGCCGGTAGACATGGTCCATGATCTCCTCACGACTGTGGGCGAGACCGGCACCATGCAGGCCCCCGTAAACGGCACAGGTGCCAAAGGCAATTATGGTGCGGCATTTTTTCCGCATCAGGGCGGCAGCATGCCGATCGTGTTCGGTTCGCACCGAGCCGGTGAGAATGCCGATATCCGCCTCCGGATAGCCTTTTTCATCGGTAAGCACCGGACATTTCAGAATCTGCACCGCTTCCAGGACATTTAATATCTTCTCATGCAGGTCAACCAGAGCCACATGACAGCCACCGCAATCGCACAACCACTCGGTATTCAACCGAATTTTTTCCCCACTCATTGTTTTCCTCTTCTTTGGATCAAAATGGCCAAACCATTTCCAAACTCTTATTAACCTTCCACGGTCAGCATCTTTAAGCAGGCATTTTCTCCGGCATGGCGAATTTCCAGGGTAGCCTTCTTGCCCATGATCGTCTCCAGGGCACCGGCAAAAAAACCGTACATCATATTGCAGAGCGATCCCTGCTGGGGGTGCCCGAAACGCAAAAGCGACTGACGGATCATACAATCGCGGAACACCAGGAGCATTTGCCGCTGGCCTTTACCATTTCTGGTAATGAGTTCCTCCTGGTCCTTCGGCTTGAAGGGTTCAAACCCCCATAAACAACTATTGGCCAAAAGGATGTTGCGCACTTCCTCGACAGCCTCGAGAAGGTCATCGGTCCGCCGTGCCGCGGCTGAAAATTTGCGTCCGAGATTGCGGCCTGCCGACATGGTCATGCTGCTTGCTCCCCGCCCGAGGATCGGTTCAATCCCGGCTGACAGTGCCGCCATGAAATTCATGGTTTCTTGGAGCGTTCTTCGCTTTTTTAATATTTCTTCCACCTCAGATCTCCCCTGCGCAATATTTCCTTGTGACAAAAAACAATTACCTTCCTGCACGCCGTTTGATCCGGAACAGGTGATCAGATCCTTTCCAGGGTCAGGCTATTGATAGGGTGCCCTTCAATAGCCGGCATTTATCCAATAAATGTATCGAAAATACCTTAGAAACTCAAGCAAAAGATGATAAAAATTATTCTTAGAGAAGAATTCTTATTAAATATGAAAAATATCAGGAGGAAGGGACAAAAAGGCTCATGGCAATGCAATCCGCTGATCTACAGCCTACCTGGATTGTAAATCCACCGCAACCTCCCGGCAACTCCAGCGGTTTCACTTACTCCAGCCATGCTCTCCGACCAAATCTACAAAACGGACTCCAGCCAGATGGCTAATTTCCACCTGGCCCTCTTTTTTTTCAAGCAATTGCAATACCTGCTCGTGCTGATCGCCGACCGGGATAATCAACCTGCCGGGATCGGCGAGTTGGGCGATCAACGGCTCGGGAACCTCAGGTCCGCCGGCGGTAACGATGATGGCGTCGTAGGGGCCGAATTCCGCCCAGCCCAGGGTGCCATCGTCGAGTTTTGATCTGATATTGAAATACCGCAACCTGTCGAAGATCCGCCTGGCTCCGGCCAGCAGCGAATTAACACGTTCAACGGTGAAAACCTGGGCACATAATCTGGAAAGGATCGCCGCCTGGTAACCGGAACCGGTACCGATTTCCAGGATCTTTTCATTGCCCTTCAAAGCCAGGGCCTGTGTCATATAAGCAACGATATACGGTTGCGAGATAGTCTGACCGGCACCAATCGGCAAGGGATGATCCCCATAGGCCCGCCCCTGCATGGCGTCGTCAACAAACAAGTGCCTGGGCACCTCGGCCATCGCCGCAAGAGTACGTGGGTCACGAATGTCTCGACCGAGGAGCTGGTCTTGAACCATTCGCAACCGCCCTGTCTCATACGGATCGATCACTTCTTTTTCTCTTGCCAGGAAAAATCTTTGGCCCAGCCCATATCACCTTCGTTGGCATAGGAATAGTCGCAGGAAATAACGACACCATTTCGGAGTGTTACTACAACTTGATTGAATTCCGGTGAACCTAATTTACTGCCAAGTAGAGGCGTTTTTTGGAGAAGGCTCACATTTTTTTCTTTATACAACCATTTTTCCACGCCGTCGCCAAGTACCTGCTGTTCATCCGGATCGCCAAGAAAAATGACAACATCCTCCCGCGTCGATTTATCGACCTGCAAAAGGGCAATATCCGAGGCAAGATGCCGAACGGGTTTGCTATAGCAGCCACCAAGACAGAAGGCCAGGAAGAGAAAGAGAAATACATTTATTCGTGAAGCCATACGCATCTCCAATGAACGATTGGTGTTAGTAAGATCAACAACTCTATAGCCTGTGGACTTCAATTTTTCAATGAATAACTCAGCAACCGGCTCAAGGAGGGTAATGAAAGCGGCATGTCGAGACGACATGCCGCTTGGAGCCGCAGCTTGCCTCAACCCTCAACCACACGGCTGAGAATACGGTAGTTTCTCTCAACCATCGCCAGGGGATCGACAACCAGTCCGGCCTGAATCATGGCGTTGTCGTGGATCTGCCTGGCCACCTCGGCGGCAAAGCTTTCATCCCTGTCGTGCAGGGCGGCAAGTTTTTTGATCAGGGGATTGCCGGGATTGATTTCCATTTTTTTCTTCGACTCGCCCATGCCGGGAATGCCGTGTTCCTTGCGACTGGCGGCAAGCACCCGTTCCATCGACGAGGTCATAAAGCCATCCGGGTTGACAATCATCGCCGGCGCATCAACTAACCGCTTGGAAACAACCACGTCGGAGACACTGGTTTCGAGAAGCTTTTTCATCCATTCGGTAAGCTTGCTCAGGGCGTCTTTATCTAGTCGCTCGTTTTCTCCGGTCGTCTCGTCGATCTTCGTTTCTTCTTCATCTTTACTGAGGGACAGATCGGCCCGGTCGGCGGAAACCAGTTTCTTGCCGTCAAATTCCGCCAGATGGCTGAGGACGAAATCATCGATCGGTTCCAGGGTGTAGATGATCTCGATATCTTTTTTCTTGAACATCTCAACGTACGGCCCGGCTTCAATGGCGGCTCGGGAGGGCCCATTTATATAATAAATCTCTTTCTGTTCCGACCCCATACGGAGGACATAATCGGCGAGCGCAATGGGTTTTCCGGGTTCCGACTTGGAGGATTCGAAACGCAGCAACTTACCCAATTCCTTCTGAAATTCATAATCGGAGGTAGCCCCTTCTTTCAGATAGATGCCGAAGGTGGTCCAGAATCCCAGGTATTTCTCGCTATCGTTTTTCGCTTCTTCATCGAGGTGTTTTAAAAACCTTTTGGTGATGACCTTACGCAGTTTGGCAACCAGGGCATTATCCTGCAGGGCCTGACGGGAAATATTCAAAGGCAGATCTTCGCTGTCAACCACCCCTTTGAGAAACCTTAGCCACTCCGGCAGGATATTTTTCGAATGCTGATCGATGAGAATGCGCTGGCAGTAGAGATTGACCCCCGGATCGACCTTGCCAAAGCCGAAGACCTCAAAATTCTCAACCGGGACAAAGACCAGGGCATTGATGGCAAGAGGCGCATCGGCCGAAAAATGCAGCCGGTACATCGGCTCGGAGACCGCACCGCCGATGAATTTGTAAAACTCGCTGTATTCCTCCTCTTTGATGTCGCTCTTATTCCGTGTCCACAGCGCCTGCACGGTATTCACCACCTCACCGGCCAGTTTTATCGGAAAGGAGACAAAGGAGGAATACTGTTTAATTATCGACTCGATTTTCCATTTCTGCACATAATCCTTGGCATCTTCTTTCAATTCGATAATGACCTTGGTTCCCCGGCGCAGTCCGGGCATCTCCCCTATGGTGAAGGAACCGGTGCCGTCGGACAGCCACTCGTGGCCTTCGCTCTTATCCCATGATCGGCTTTGCACCCTGACTATATTCCCGGCCATGAAGGCTGAATAGAAACCGACACCGAACTGGCCAATAAGACTGACATCTTTTTTGGCAGCCTCGGCCAATTGAGAGAGAAAGGTATTCGAGCCGGAGTGGGCGATGGTCCCGAGGTTGTGCTCCAGTTCCGCACCGGTCATGCCGATCCCGGTATCGGTAATCGTCAGGGTATTCTTCTTGTCATCCAGTTCGATTGCGATCTCAAGCGGCAAGTGGCCGTCGAAAACATCGGTATGGGTGAGGCTCTCGTGGCGGAATTTTTCCAGGGCATCGGCCGCGTTGGAGATCAATTCGCGCACAAAAACATCTCGTTCGGTATAGAGAGAATTGATCACAATATCGAGGAGCTTCTTGGTTTCTGCCTTGAATTCGTGGGTTGTTGTCTTGCCTGTCATGGTTCACCTCTTGCAATGTACGTATGGGAGAAAGAGGGCTGTGCGCCTCTTTCCATTGATTTTTTCGGGAAAGTCGGCGAAAATGTTAAGCATCGATGATCGACTGTCAAGAGTTTCACCCTCCTGTTGCGCAGCCCCCCTGCAAGTGAGAAAAGGACCATGAAAATGATAGCCTTACAATGAACGACTCCTACCAGACCCTTATTATCGGCGGCGGCCTTTCCGGCCTGGTCGTCGCCCATAAACTCCGGCTGCACAACCCTGGCCATCGTTTTGCCGTGCTCGAAAAGAGCGAGCGGCCGGGCGGGGTCATTGCCACCCATTGCGACCAGGGCTACATGAGCGAACGCGGGCCGCACGGTTTTCTCGACAACTGCGAGGAGAGCCGACAAATTCTTGCTGAAACCGGCCTCGACCGGGAAAGTATCAAAGCGCCGCTCATCGATTTTGTCCGCTATGTGCGTCTGGGCGGCAAGCTCAACCTCATCCCCCAGACGCCAGGTAAGATCCTCCTGGCACCTCTTGTTCCCTGGCATGCCAAACTCCGGGTTCTCGCCGAGTTGTGGCAACCGGTAGTCGATGGGGAGCCGACGGTGGCCAAATGGGCACACCATCGCTTCGGGCCGGCCCTTCTTCCGTATCTCGATGCGGTGTTTACCGGCACCTACGCCGGCGATTTCGATAGACTGACAATTGATAGCGTCATGCCCGGAGTACGGGCGCTTGAGAAACAATACGGCTCGGTCCTGCGCGGTTTATTGGTCGGAGTGCTTGCCAAGAGGAAAAGCGGTGATGCAAAGACTCCCTTCAGGATGCCGGCAATGACCAGCTTCCCTCAAGGGATGCAACGTCTCCCGGAAAGACTGGCAGAACATCTTTGTCCCGGTCGCGACCTATTTTTGAATACTACGGTCACCGGAGTGCAACCTACGGGAAAAGGCTGGCTGGTCGAAGCATCCGAGGGACAATACCAGGCGAAAAACGTGGTTTTTGCCGTACCGGTAAATGCGGCCCTGCCACTCCTCGCCGGCCTCGACCCGAGTATCCCGGAAAGGTCTCTTCCCTCTACCTGGCTGGCAACGGTGGTTTTCGGCTTTAAAGACACTGTCAAGCTTCCACCGGGCTTCGGTTTTCTTGCCCCGGAAGTGGAACAACGTTTCACCCTGGGGGCACTCTTTTCCTCGAATATGTTCCCGGGTCGTGCCCCAAAAGGACATATGGTCTTTGAGACCCTCATCGGCGGTCGAAGGCACCCGAAGCGAGTCGAACTGGATGACAAAACCTTAACCCATAAAGCCTTCGAAGATGTCCGGGAGATCCTCGACCTGCCAGAGCAACCGGCCTACACCACGGTTTTACGTTCAAGCGGCGGTATTCCTCAGCTGGAACGGAACTACCCTCGCCTTCTTGCCTGGCGGGAAAGGTTTCTCGGTACTCGCCGAGGCCTCCATATCTGTGGTTTTGGCTGGGACGGTATTGGTCTGAACGACATGATGAAGCACGCCACCCGAGTGTCCGAGGCTCTTCTCAGGGACACCGGGACACCCCGTGCCAATGTGGAAGTGAAAGGTATCTATTTTTAAAGTTGTTTCACCTTGTTACCGAGAATTTCGAGCTGGGCACTGACCGAGCTGTTTCGCACCACCTGGCTCGAAACCACCTTGATGGCATGCAAAACAGTGGAATGATCGCGGTTAAAGACCCTGCCGATATCCGCCAGAGATTCTTCGGTATACTTTCGCGCCAGGAACATGGCAACCTGTCGCGGGAAAGATATGGATCGCTTACGCGAACGGGATCGCAGATCCTCAAGGCTCACTTTAAACTGTCCGCTCACCAACTCACCGATAGTTGCGGCAGTAAGGACTTGATTTACCCCAACAATAGACGCAACCACCTCACGCACCAAATCCATATCCACATGACCGCCGAGAAGGCAGGCCTTGGCCCGGACGGCAATCAGTGCCGACTCGATCTTGCGAATATCGCCTCGAACATTATTGGCCAGATAACCGACCAGCTCTTCGTCGAGCACCAGTTGCTGCGTCAGGGCTTTCTTTTCGACAATGCGGTAGCGGGTGTTGATATCCGGGGCCTTAATGGCGGTTACCAGCCCGGAAGTCATTCGTGAGCGAAACTCGTCATCAATGCCGATCAAATCGCGCGGTGCACGGTTGGCGGTGAGAATGACACGTTTTCCCGACTTTATCAGGATGTCGAGAATATCGTTCAGTTCTTCTTGGGTCTTCTTTTTTCCAGTGAGTGAATGGACATCCTCGACAAGCAAGATATCGCAGTTTTCCTGGTATTTACGCTTGAATTCATCCATCGAATTGTGCTGAATCCCGCGCACCATCTCCGCCGAGAACTGCTTCGCGGTCAGATAATGCAGCCGGGTCATCGGCGATTCGGCAAAGATCTGATGGGCAACTGCATGGGTCAGATGGCTCTTTCCAAGCCCTGTATCGCTATTTATATAGAGGCATGGTCCCACCATCCCATCTTTGTTGACCATTGACCGGCAAGCCGATTCGGCAAGGATATTACTCTCGCCCACCATAAATTCGTCAAAGGTGTATTTCGGGTGCAGTGCCTTGCTTTTCGAATTATTTTCGGGAAGATAAGGCAGTCGCATCGGGGTTCCGACCAGTCTTTTCGTCGACCTGATCATCTCATTCGATTGCGTTCCCTCACGAAAAACCACCTTGATTGCAGGCAAACCGTTTTCCCGGAGTTTGTCGGTTATGACACCCAGAAAATTCTGGCGTATGTAGGCACTGAAATACCTGTCCGGACTGGTAAGATAGAGACAATCCTCCTTTATCTGCATATATTCTATCGGCTCTATCCACAGCGAAAAAATATTTTCCGCCATCGACTCTTTCAAACCTGCCTTGACTCTCTCCCAGACCATACGAATCCCTTCCCCCGTGAGAACACAAAAAAGCAATAATCAACCAAATGAGGCAATTCACACGGCAAAAAAACCCTTGCCGTGTGCCTTAAGTGTTGCATGGAAATGACTGTTCAACAGCCTCATACTCTTGTCGCGTAGAAGTGTCGCGTGGAACCACACGACATGTGTTTTCAAGCGAGGAATAAACTCTAATTCCATTACCCAGTCAAAGCCGGTTATAAGATATTTTCTTTTGAAGGCGGCCTGTTATGAACACTCCCCTGCATCCCGCGAATTCACTGAAGCGGCACCGCCCCGTCGCCTGCAGGCCTTGGTTTCCCAAGGATTTCCCGGCAATCGTCTTTTCCTCCAGCAAATAGCACCCTTAGGTGGCTATGCACAAAGTTATCAACAGTTTAAGACAATGATTAATTTCTGTATTCCTTCTATTTTCTGCATTTTTCTCTATATTACTCAAATTATCATATTCTCATCAGGCGTATTCACGTCATTTCGCGGCCTTCGAAGCACCAATAAAAATACGTATTTTTTCTTCTTTAATCTTCACCGCACCCTGCCACGTTGTGGCCCCACAACTCTTGCCAGGGTAAGAACCTTCACCCCACGCACTCCATGGCGCGCAAGGACTGTGGCACACTCCTGCACCGTAGTTCCGGTGGTATAAACATCATCAACCAAACAGACCATAGTCTTCTCCAGTTGTATGCCATGGCGAATTGTAAAGGCACCCACCAGATTTTTCCGCCTCTCCAGCCCGCTCAGCCGGGTTTGTGCGGTCGTATTCCGGGTTCGAAACAACCAATCGGAACGAATCAATTTTTTTTTCTCGGGAAAAAATAAGCCGGCAAGAAGAGTCGCCTGATTCAGTCCTCGACCGCGGTGTCGTTGAGCATGGAGGGGGACCGGAATTATCCAGTCACAGTCGACGAATTCCGACAAATCACCGCCTCGAATGACAGCCGAAATTCCCTTGGCGACCGAAGTGTCGGCAGCATATTTCAATCTTCGCACTAATTGTTGCACGGCAGGCTCATAACGCACCAAAGACCGGGCAAGGTAAAAGGCAGGAGGGTTTCGCAGGCATTCGCCACAGAGATACTCCCGATCTTCCTCGCCGGCCAGCTCCATGCCGCAGACCCGGCAAAATGGTCGCTGCAGGTAACCGATGCTGCCGAAACATCGGGGACAGAGACTCTGTTGCCGAGGAGTATCAAGTCTTACCCGGCAGACCGCACATACCGGCGGAAAGACAAGATTCATAAAGTCTTTTAACAGCTGCGCCCCCACCTTCATTTTCTTAACCTCGCACCATTTTTCAACCTATCTTTTCTAGCCCCAAGCATTAGCGATTTTCTCCTCCTCTCGCCAAACCCAATGCGGCTCTGCTCGAAAATGCACAATACTGTTCATTTCTTACATTTTTCCTTCATACCCATAAGCATCCTTTGCAATTGCCAAGAAACATGGCATAATACGCAGGTTTTTTTAAGCAAATTAATTATCAGAAACTCCAAACAACACTTCTTGCCGTTAAATATCAATTAATTAACCATCCCTTCCGGAAATTGTCGGCTGTTGCTTTCACCCGGATGTGTGGTCATTTACAGGAAGGTACTCTATGACTGTGTCCAGAAAGATAGTCCGTCGCGCTCCGGCAAGGCTTTCCCTAACGCATCGCCTCGCCCTCTTGTTGTTTCTCGTGTTTTTCCATGTTATGCCGGCGTGGTCTGCTGGCCAGAAGACCAGCTTCTTGCCGCTCAACGTCCATAGTCCCAATGATCCTAAAGCTCTTCAGGCAAAAGCCGATAATGAGTTACAGACCGCCCTTGCCTCAACGGGTATCACCCTGATTGCCCGAAACGACGCAGAAAAGCTTGCCAACTACCAAGGCACTTGGCCCCCTGCTGCCAAAATTCTGAAAGAACTGGCCGAAAAAACCGATTCGGACAATATAGCCGCCGGTGATTTGACCTTTATCGGCAACAAAATCAGTATCGATATCAAACTGTTTGACCTCCTCTCGCCGGATAATCCTACCTTCTTTTTCCAGACCGCTGATTCACTCGACGGCTTGAAAGATGCGTTTGCCAAAATCGCAACCGAGATGAAAAACCACCTCGTGCGAGAATTGCGCATCGCGACAATCGCTCCGGAAGGCAACCAACGCATTGATTCCGGTGCCATCTTGGGAAAAATACTGACAAAGGTGGGTGACTCTTACAGTCAAACCGGGCTTCGCAATGATCTCAAGGAAATCTTTAAAATGGGGTTCTTCAACGATGTCCAGATCGACGTCAAGGATACCCCACAGGGGAAAAAAGTCGTTTTCCGAGTTGTCGAAAAACCGGTCATCAACACTATTGTCTATGAAGGCACCAGCGAACTGAAGGAAGAGGATGTCAAGGCTGCCGCCAACATCAAAGAACACTTCATTCTCAACCCTACAAAGATCAGTGCGGCTGAAGAAGCAATAAAAAATCTTTATAAAACAAAGGGCTTTTACAACAGTAAGGTGACCTCGACCATCACCTATCCGGACGATAAGGGTGCCAACGTCCGCTTTATCATCACCGAAGGAAAGAAGATTTTCATCAAGGCAATCAGTGTGGAAGGCAATGTAACCTTTACCAGCAAAGAACTGCTCGGGGAAATCGAAACCGGCGAAAAATGGTTCATGTCCTGGCTCACCGATGGTGGTCTTCTCGATATGAACAAAATTCAACAGGATGCCCAGAAAATTGTTACCTATTACAACAACAACGGTTTTCTTGAAGCAAGAGTCGGCGAGCCGCAGATCACCCAGCAAGAAGAATGGCTGTTCGTCAAATTTGTCGTCGAGGAAGGCCCGCGTTTTCGTGTCGGAACGATTGATATCACAGGGGATTTGGTCGGCGACAAGGAGAAAATGCTGGCCCTACTCTCCATTCGCGAGCAAAAATACGTCAGCCGCCAGATAATCCGCGATAATATTCTTGCCCTCACCGATTATTATGCCGAATTCGGTTATGCCTTTGCCGGCATCAGACCGATAACCACCAAATCCCCTGCCGGTGACCGCATGGATGTGACCTTGAAAGTAACCAAGGGCAACCTGGTGTACATTGACAGAATAGCCATCAAGGGTAATACTCGGACCCGCGACAACGTCATTCGCCGTGAACTGCGCATCGTCGAGGGAGGGGTTTTCGACTCGAAGGCCTTACGCCAAAGCACCCAATCCCTCCAGCGCTTGATGTATTTTGAGGAGGTGACCATTACCCCCGAGCCGTCCCTTGACCCCGATCGCATGAACGTCATCGTCCAGGTTAAGGAAAAGAGCACCGGTTCCTTCAGCATCGGTGCCGGCTATAGCTCGGCGGATAAACTCATCCTCATGGGCCAAATTGCCGAGAATAACTTCCTCGGTCGGGGTGATACCCTCTCTTTAAGCGCCAATGTCAGCGCCAACAGCCACAGGTACAATTTGGGATATACCGATCCACATCTCAACGATTCACCTCTATCCTGGGGAGCTGACCTGTTCAGTACCGAACGTGTATATGACGATTACACCAAGGATTCAAAGGGAGGCGACATTCACCTTGGTTATCCGATCTTTGAAAAATGGCAAGTCTACGGCACTTATAGTTACACCGACACCGATCTTACCAATGTTTTGAACACTGCCTCCTACATCATCCGCAAGTCGGTTGATCTCCATATTACCAGTGCAGTCAAGCTAGGTCTGGTGCGCGACACGCGCAACAAACGCTATGGTGCCACTGAAGGTTCTAGAAACAGTATGAGTGTCACATACGCCGGCGGACCGTTTGCCGGTGACGCCGAGTTCACCAAACTTGAGGGATCATCCGGCTGGTACTTTCCCATCCCCTTCAAAAGTGCCTTCCATTTCAATTTATCGGCGGGTCAGGTATTTGAGAATCAAACCGATAAACTGCCGGTTTACGAGCGGTTTTATCTTGGCGGGCTTAGCTCGATGCGTGGTTTCAAATACGCCAAGATCAGTCCGATCGATGGGGCAACCGGTGACCGCATCGGCGGTGACAAAATGTGGTATACTAATACGGAAATTGTCTTCCCGCTTTTGGAGAACCAAGGACTCATGGGTGTTATCTTCCTGGATGCCGGTCAGGTTTTGAATGACAACGAGAGCTGGGGAGATTTCGGCAACTCGATTAAAAAGGGAACCGGCGTGGAGGTCAGGTGGCTTTCCCCCATGGGACCACTCCGCCTGGTCTGGGGCTACAATCTTGATCCTAAAGATGGCGAGGACAGCTCCGTCTGGGACTTCAGCGTCGGCGGCATTTTTTAGCCCCAAATTCCCCATATCCTTTACCAGCTGCCGGTTATGCGTCTGCATAACCGGCACTTTTGTTGATGATTCTACAAACTCTCCTTCAACAGTTTAACAACACTCGCCTTCTTTTTGCCTCCGGCCTCCGCGGGGCAAGTCCGGCATGGCTGGCCACTCGACTGGCCGAGCAACAGCCGTGTTGCGTCATCGTCCCGGATGAACACCTCATCCCCATTTTTGAACAGGATCTCAGCCTCTTCACCAATGCAAACATACTTACTTACCCTGGCCATGAAATCCCCCCCTATACCCCGTTGTCGCCGGACCAACGTATCGCCGCAACCCGTCTTTCAGCGCTCTACAGGTTAAAAACCTCAGCCGGACGCATCATGGTCACCTCCATCGAGGCACTGCTTCGGCGGATCATGCCGGAGACCGTGCTTACCGGAGTTGCCGAATATCTGCTGGCCGGCGAGGCTTGCGACAGAGAGGATCTGCTGACAAAACTTCAGTACTTAGGATATGAAAAGGTGGCCCTCGCCCAATCGGTCGGCGACTTTTCGGTGCGCGGCGGGATTATCGATATTTTTCCTCCACCCTTTGCCATGGAAACCGGTACCGTCCATGACGGTCCCGTCCGGCTCGATTTTTTCGGCGAAACCATCGAATCACTCCGTGCCTTCGATCCGTTTACCCAACGTTCAATAGGAGAACTCGCCGAGGTTACCCTCCTTCCGGTAACCGACATCCTCCTCGACCCCGGCACCCCGGACATATATAAAAAGGCAACGATCCTCTTCCATGAGTATGCCGCCAAATACGACTGGGACAGCGAGGAGACCGCCCGGATCGCCGAACGGATAGCCACCGGCCAACGGTTTGCCGGGATGGAATTTTTTCTCCCTCTGTTTTACCATGGCCATGGTCGTCCCAGTTCGGCGGTCCTCGATTTTGTCCCCAAAAATGCCGTTCTTCTTCTCGTTGATCCGGAAGGCATTCACCAGAGCATGGACCTCACCCTGGAACGGATCTATAAAAATTACCAAACCGCCGGAGAAAAATCGACCCCCGCCCTGCCGCCCGCCGAATTGTTTGTCGAAAAAGAAGAAATGCTTCGACAACTCGGCCAGTTCCGACAGCTGTTGGTCACCGATTTCACCCGACCGGACGACCCAGTCATATCCCTCGGCACCGGCAATCATCAACTCCTGAAGCAGGAAATTGCCCTCCATCGAGCAAAACTCGGCATCCTCGCCCCACTTTCGGAGCAGATCTTTAAGTGGCAAAATGATGGCCACCGAGTGGTTATCTGTTGCCGTTCCGCACGGCATACCAAAAATCTTGCGGAACTCCTCAGTAAACATTCGCATCAAGTGGAAATGCTTACACCGCCGCTTGATCTTGAAAGAATCCGAGTCGAAAGCAATACACAGCACCTGTATCTTACCGACCACTCTTTATCCGAAGGCTTTTCCCTACCCGACTGGCAACTGCACATCCTCTCCGAGAGTGAACTCTTCGGCGAAATGCGCCTCGGCGGCAAAAAGAAACAGAAGCAGAAAGAAGACCCTCTGCTCTTTACCGAACTCAACTCTGGTGATATTGTCGTCCATCGCGACCACGGTTTGGGTATCTACCGCGGTCTTGAAACCGTCACTTTCCAGTCGGTTATCAACGATTTCGTGTGCATCGAGTACCGCGACGGCGACAAACTTTTCCTGCCGGTCGACCGGCTCACTCTGCTCACCAGGTACCAGGGGCTCGCCGACCGGGAACCGAAAATGGACAAACTCGGGTCGCAGAACTGGAAGACCACCACCACCAAGGTAAAGGAAGAGGTGTGGAAGGTCGCCCAGGAACTCCTCGATATCTATGCTAAACGAGAGCTTCGGGAAGGCAAGCAGTTTTCTCCGGCGGGTCGCTTGTTTCACGAGCTGGAGGAGTCCTTCCCCTTCGATGAAACCCCCGGCCAGGAACAGTCGATAAACGATGTGATAACCGACCTCACCAGTGACCGCCCCATGGACCGTTTGGTCTGCGGCGATGTCGGCTACGGCAAAACCGAGGTTGCGGTACGGGCGTCCTTCAAGGTCGTTGAAGATGGGTATCAGGTGGCTATTTTAGTTCCAACCACCGTCCTAGCCGAACAGCACGCCAAAACCTTTGCCGAAAGGTTGCAGGGTTTTCCGGTCAATATCGCCTGTCTCAATCGTTTCCGTAGCCCGTCGGAGCAACGGAAGATCTTGAAGGACCTGAGCAAGGGCGGGATGGATATCGTCATCGGCACCCATCGACTGCTGTCAAAAGACGTGATTTTCAAGAATCTCGGCCTCGTGGTCATCGATGAAGAGCACCGCTTCGGCGTGGCACACAAGGAAAGACTGAAAAAATTACGGGCCGAAGTGGATATCCTTACCCTCACCGCCACACCCATTCCGCGAACTCTGCAGATGTCGCTCCTTTCCATCCGCGACCTCTCAGTAATCTCCACTCCGCCGGTACACCGCCAACCGGTGAAAACCTTCGTCGCCCGCTACGACGAACTGGTTATTAAAGAAGCGGTCAGTAAAGAACTGCGGCGCGGCGGGCAGGTGTTCTTCGTCCACAACCGGGTGCGCTCCATTCACCAGATGGCTGCCCTGGTCCAAAAACTGGTGCCGGAAGCACATATTGCCGTGGCGCACGGCCAGATGGCCGGTAAGGAACTGGAAGAGATCATGGTCTCCTTTGTCACCAAGAAAATCAATGTCCTGGTGAGCACGACGATTATCGAGTCTGGCCTTGACATCCCCTCGGCCAATACCATTATCATCAACCGTGCCGACATGCTCGGCCTTGCGGAAATTTATCAACTGCGCGGTCGGGTCGGACGATCGAGCATCCAGAGTTTCGCCTATCTCCTCGTTCCATCGCTCGATGGCCTGAGCAAGGATTCGAAAGAAAGACTCCGCGCCCTTATGGACTGCAACGATCTGGGCGGCGGCTTTAAGCTCGCCATGAACGATCTGCAGATACGCGGCGGCGGCAACCTCCTGGGAATTTCCCAGAGCGGCAATATCGCCGCCATCGGCTACGATCTGTATCTTGACCTGCTGCAAAAAACCGTTGCCGATCTCAAGGCCCAGACCGGTCTTAGTGACCAGCCGAAGCCCTCCGACCTGGACCCGGAAGTCAATCTCCAGCTCTCCGCCTATATCCCCGAGGGCTATATTCCTGATATCAGCCAACGCTACATTACCTATCGCAGAATGGCGGCACTCTCCAACTCGGCACCCGAAAGTCAAGATGACCTGCGCGAAGAACTCGTCGATCGATATGGTCCCCTGCCAATTGAAACCCTCACCCTGTTTCGCATCATCGCCATTAAAAAAGAATTGGCCGTCCTGCGTATCGTAAGGCTCGAACAGGGCCGGGACAATCTGGTCTTCACCTTTCAAAACGACACGCCTCTTTCCCCCGAAATGCTTATGGTATTTCTTCAGAAAGGGGCCGGGCAGAAAAACCGTATCCCTCCGAAACTGGCACCCGACGGGCGATTGATTATCAACGGCAAATTAGCCTCCACCGAACATGTTTTCGACACCATCGCAACCACTCTTCATGAACTCAGCAAACTCATTCCAAGAGCAGTTTGAGACAGGGGGACAGGCTCGGCCAGGTTTTACCTGGCCGGATATCGAGACAGTATTTCTCGATATGGACGGCACCCTCCTCGATAAATACTATGACGACTACTTCTGGGAACACTATGTTCCGGAAGTGTACGCGAGGAAAAACAATCTCGATCACCCCGCGGCCCGGCAGCATCTTCTCGGGACATACCGCAGCGTCGAAAACACCCTGCAGTGGACCGACCTCGATTATTGGTCGGAGCGTCTTGGTCTCGACATTGCAAAATTGAAAAAGGAAATCAGCCACCTGGTGAACATCCTTCCCCACGTTGTCGATTTCCTCGCCTACATGGAAGACCTGGGGAAAAAGGTGTATCTGGTTACCAACGCCCATCCCAAGGCTCTGCAAGTGAAAATGGAGAGAGTGCAGCTCGAAACGTGTTTTCAACGCCTGATCTGCTCCCAGGAGATCGGAGTTGCCAAGGAGGAGCCTGCATTTTGGCATAAACTCCACAACATCCTGCCGTACGACAAAGAAACCACCCTTTTTGCCGATGATACCGAAAAAGTTTTGCACTCTGCCGCGGGGTACGGGATACGACACCTCATTCATATCGCTCAACCGAGTTCCCGGCGAAAGGCGCAGCATTCTCGCCACTACCCGTCGATCCTCTCTTTCCGGGAGTTGATGTTTTAAGACACCGCCAATAATGCCTTTACCCAAGTGTCTCTCGCAATTTCCGGATTATTGTAAAATTCAAGGTCTCAGGAGAGTCGCATTGGGCCTTGAAAAAAACTGCCGGACCTTTATAGTGGGGGCAAGAAAATGTCCCCTTGATTTCTTTCCATCATCCACTCTCTCCTCAAAAACACAATGTACCTGACGCGCATCTCTATCCTTCTTGTCTTTTTTTGTGCCCTCGCAGGCCAGGCCCGGGCTGCAGCGAAAATGGTTATTGCCGAAAACGGTGCCGGCAAAAATCTCATCGAACACAGCCTGCCCGCGGCAACGCTTGCTGCGGCTACGGGAGTCGAATACCTTGAACTGCATGTAGTCATGACCGCTGATGATCAACTGGTCGTCTTCCACGATCTAACCCTCGATCGTTTGACCGATGTTGCCCACGTTTTTCCCGATCGCAAGCGCCAGGATGGTGCCTCGTATGTGATCGACTTCACCCTCGACGAACTCCGCAGACTCCGTCTCTTAGGCTCGGCCGACGGCACCAACAACGAATTTCCACTGGTCTTTTCTATTCCGACCCTGGCCGAGGAACTCCGCCTGCTCCGCCGCCTGGAAAACATCCTCGAACGTCAACTGGGGATAGTCCTGGAAATCCGCCAGCCATGGTTCCACCTGCAGGCGGACAAGGATATCAGTAGCGCAACCCTCGATACCCTCGCAAGATTTAGATATACAACCGCCCAGAGCAAACTTTACCTGCAGTGTTATGATCCTGACGAATTGCAACGGATCCACAGCCGACTCATGCCGGAACGGCAAATGACTCTGCCCCTTATCCAATTGGTCGGTGCCAATGACGGCCTGGAGACCAAGCAAGGAACCCAGGGCAACATGGAGCCTTATAATTACGACTGGCTGTTTACCAATACCGGTCTGCGCATGGCGGCCTCCTATGCAGTAGCCATCGCCCTCCCGGCCAAGGCCATTAGCGACCGTGAAGGTAATTTACCTCTTGCCGGATACATTGACGAAGCACACCGGCATGGCCTCATGATTCTGGCATTTTTGCTCAATAACACCTCGAACTTGCCATCCATTGCCGCGGATTTTCCGGCTCTGATTGATTTCTATTTTTCCCGAGCAGGGATCGACGGTATCTATACCGACAGATTCGCCGAGGTACAACGCCTCCTCCGGCAACGATCCGAAAAGAATAAAGTGGAATTGCCACCGCAAAAAGAAGAGTTGCCGCCCGTAAAAGAAGAACTGCAACAGCCACAAAACGATCTGCCGCCTTTTTTTAAAAACCTTAATCTCCCCCGCCCGGCCCTGCCGGACACCGAGCAGACAGAGCGACCGGAAAGAATGTTGCCCGAATAGGGCGTGCGGCGATTGGAGTTGCCAAGGTGAGTCAAGATGACTGCCAATAGGCAATCAGTTTTTGAGATCAGGTTGTATGTGAATACTTCTGTAATGGAGAATGCAATGAAAAATATATCGAGGTTTTTACTGCCGTTCCTTCTTCTTGGCCTTATGTCCTGTGCCAATGAGTACAGTAAGGGACAACAGGGCGCTTTGATCGGTGCGGGAAGCGGGGCCATCATCGGTCAGGCCATCGGTCGCAACAAAGAGGCAACCCTGATCGGCGTCGCAGTGGGTACGTTGCTCGGCTATATCGTCGGCAATGAGATGGACAAGTACGATCGGCTGCAACTCAATCATGCCTATGAATTCGGACCGTCCGGACAAAGCACGGCCTGGCGCAACCCGGACAACGGCAAGAGTTATGAGGTAATCCCGCAACAGGCGTATGTCCAACCCAGTCAGCCGGACAAACCCTGCCGCAGAGCTGAGATTCTCGCCACCATCGACGGCCGAACCGAAAAGACCTACACCACCGCTTGCCGCAACAACGCCGGGAATTGGGAATTACAAAATTAGCTGTTTTTTACTGGTGATCGACCTCCTCGCATGAACGGAAGGAGGCTCGATCACCCTCCTTCTCTTTTTCCGGTCGACATGATGCCTCCTTTTTTCGGCCGGAAACCCTCCCTGGCCTCCCTAGCCCTGATCCTTGCCATGTTCCTCTGGGCCAGCTCCTTTATCGCCCTGAAATACGCCTTTCGCACCTATGATCCCCTCGTGGTAATCTTCGGTCGTATGCTTGTTGCCAGCATCTGTTTTCTGATCGTCGCCAACCGCGTTACCAAGGCGTTCCAATACCGTTCCGGGGATTACAAATTGCTCCTCTTTATGGCCCTGTCCGAGCCTTGCCTGTACTTCCTCTTTGAAGCCAAGGCCGTAGAAAACACTACCGCCTCCCAAGCCGGCATGATCACCGCCATGCTGCCGATTCTGGTAATGATTGCCGCCGCACTCATCCTCAAGGAACGGATCGGCGGCAGATCATGGCTTGGCGCGGTAACCGCCGTCGGCGGGGTTTGCTGGCTTACCTTGTTGAGCGTTCCGACCGATGAAGCCCCCAACCCGCTGCTCGGCAATTTTCTCGAATTTTTGGCAATGCTCTGCGCCGCCGGATATACCATCGCCTTGAAGGCCCTGACTAAAAGTTACACTCCTTTTTTTCTCACCGCCCTGCAGGCCGTTACCGGCTGCTTCTTTTATTTTCCACTGCTTTTCTTGCCGTCAACCAAACTCCCGAAAGCCTTCCACCCGGCACCGGGATTTGCCATCGTCTATCTGGGCGCGGTTATCACTTTAGGCGCCTATGGCCTCTATAATTATGGTCTGAAACATGTTCCCGCCAACAAAGCCGCCTCCTTTGTCAACCTGATCCCGATTTTTTCGGTGTTCTTGGGTTGGCTGCTCCTCGGAGAAACCTTGAGTCTTGGCCAAACTGCCGCCGGAGTCGTCATTATGGGAGGCGTGTACCTTACCCAAAGATAACGAAGTCCGTGAGGGGCATGTTGCATCGCAACATGTAAACACCCTTTACACCTCTTTCATTTCCAAAATAGAGACAGAAAAAGGCCGAAGTTGCTGAAAAAATGATTGACAATTAGAGCGTTCCGGTTCATCATCACGATGCGACTGAGCGCTTGCTCATATGATTGCCAAGGATTTTTTGCCGCTATGCGAAACCTCTTTGTAAACCGAGAAAAATATCGACTGAGCGCTCGAACGCTTACCAAAAGCTTAAAATTTCCATTGCTGCAACCGCCAATTCGGGACCGCCTTGAATGCTTTTGTTTGGGGCCGTTTTTTGTAGAAGCGAAGTTCTAAGACATCTTTTTCAGAAGGAGGAGCGTATGGCCGCAGGAGAGTTAAAGCCCCGGTGGGGACAACCCCTTACCGGGATCATTTCGTCTATTGCCTTTTTTGGCATTGCCTTGATACTTTGGTATATCTTGAGCGATCCGAGGGGACCTATTCACTCCTTCCCCTACCCCTTTGTGCTCTATCTTGCCATGATGATCCTCGTCGGACTGTGGCAACACATGTTTCTCGGTGACTGGCCCTTCCAAGATCTTCCGCAACCTGCCAGAGGAATAATTGAGACCTTTGTCAATCTCGCCCTCGTCTGGCTGGTCATCCATGTAATCTTTTACCGCGTCTTAGGGCTTGGCTTTAATTTTCTCAGTCAGAGTAACCTTGAGGACTTAGCGAGTGGCGGTTCGTACATTGCCCAGTTTAAGGATGCGGCCGGAGCCATGGTAACTTGCGGCAGGGAGCTCTCCCTTGAAAAGCTGGTTGCCGGCGCAGCAAGGTATGGTGAACGTGCAGTGGTCTGTTTTGTACTCATCGGATTCTTCAGTTACCCGTTCGTTACCATCCTCTTTGGTAAATGGCCGGTCCGTCCCAGCGATCTGAAACAGCCGATGGCCGGACTCGCAGAATTCGGTTGGTGCTCAATGTGGACCATGTTTTTCTACGTAGTTCTCATCGTTCCTTTCTTTGGAATGCTTTACGGCAAAATGTTCGGCACCTCCTACGGCATGAACTTTCCCTGGTGGACGTCAATCGCCGGGACTCCACATGTTCACTGGGTATTCGGCTGGTGGGAATGGATGATCGTTGTTCTTTTCATGACCCCCAACGTCTGGCGGATGAAACCTTGGTCGGCCATTAAACTCGCCCAACCATTGAAAGGCTTGGTGTCCTTCCTATGTATTGTCGTTCTCGGTTATCTCCTTGGCTCGGCATGCGTCAAGTTTGCCCCCCTCTGGCTTCCTGACATGACCGAGGCCCTGAAGGCCAACGCCAACGATAGCATGGCTCGCTTTCTGTGGTACCACGCAGCCGAAATAGCCGGTTTCACTCTCTTCCCCTTCCTTGCCTGGCATCACTATTTCGACGATATGGTGCCGATGCCGGATGTCGATTCCTGGTCGGCCTTCTGGTATAGAACCGCCGGGATCGGTGTTCTCTGTGTCATCAACTATATCTTCTTCTATTATATCAACTTCGGTCATTGGGGCCTTGGCAACCATCATATGGAGCATAGCGTGGCCGATAGGGTGCTGCATGGCGAATCCCTTATTTGGAATTTTTGGTGGATTATTCCATTGCTTTGGAATGAATGGTTCTTCCACAAATGGCCGTTTTATTCCCATGAACATTAATCTTTGCCGGTAAGGATTAACCAAAAAAGGCCATGATCTCGCACGAGATCATGGCCTTTTTATTTGATTAAAACGTCGGCACAATAGACTTACTGTGCATCATCCATTGTCGCTGCGAGGGCTTCGACCTGCTACTGCACCTGCCGGCTTACCGGTGCGCCTTGGAGAGGTGTCAATGACCGGCCGCCGGAAACATCGGCGGCGACAAGAGGTGCCGGCTGCCTTATGATACCTGCGCCCCGGCTCATGATGTTATTATAACTGGCAGTAATTTTTTCGGGAGTCCATGCCTCCCGATTTTTACACACCATCTGCTGACAAATCCGCTCTTCGGTGAGAATATCTAGGAGAAAGTCCATATAGGCATAGTAATGATCGGGCCAGGCGAGATTTTTGCGCTCCGGGCCGTCATAAAACCAGATATTTTCCTTGTATTCGCCGTTTGCCGTGAGACTGTAACCAAATTCTTTGTAAACCCGTGGTCCACCATCGAGCGGCGGAAGGTGATCACTGGTCACCAAGATGAGGCCTTTCGGATCAAGCGCTCGTAGCTTTTGCAGATAATCGACAAGGGCTCCGGCACGGTAATAGAATTGATTAATAGCCAAATCGGTCTGGGATTTTTTATCAACTCCGACAATTTCTACCTTCGGTGGAAAACGTTTAAAATCGGTATCATGCGGTAAATGGCCATAGACACCCAACACATAGTTGAGAAAAGGTCGCCCCTCGGCTATGACCTTTTCAATATAGGCGAGGTTTTGACTAAAAAGATCGCCGTCAAAGATGTAATTTTCACTATCCTCATGTTTCAAATATGTTGGCCTCTGGCCGGCAAAGACCGTCGGAAAATTGATCTCTTCAAAACCGAGTGAGTGATAAGCCTTCTCCGAATTGAAGAAATCCGGCTTGTACGATTGGGTGGCAATGGTCCGGTATCCGACCTCGGCCAGCATATTGGGCAGACAAGGTGTCTTGGCCCCGTCAAGCATGTTGAATTCCGCCGAGGTGTAGAGTTCGAGGGCCGGTACACCGCAGAGAATTTCAAATTCAGCCTGGGCCGTACCGCCCCCGAAGACCGGCGATGTAGCCACATGCATCTTCTTCCGTAAAGCCTGAAACTGCGGCGGAGCAGGTGGGGTAACGAATTTCAGACCCTTGAACCGTTCCGGATCGAGAAAGGATTCGAGAACGATGATATGAATGTTGCGGCTGTCCTGCAAGGTGCTTTTCAAGAGGGCCGGATCCCGGTCGGGATCGTCGATCATCGGCAACAGAACCAGCTCGTCCATGGCCTTGTGTTTGGCTGCCGCAAAGAGCATGAGGGAGGTCGCTCGACCCATGAGGGCTACCGTCCAGCGATCGGACCATGGCACAATGTTCACCCCTTGGCTATCGGCCATCTTGAGAAACTGCGTCGGGGCGTTAAAGGCCATGATCGGCGGGGCTGCAGCCACGACAATCAGCACAAGCGGCAACAGCAGATCCCGCGGGCGGCGCTTGAGAAGCATCAGCAATGCCAGCACCCAGGTACCGAACGTTACCCAGAACACCACCTGCACCCAGGTGGGAGACACGATAAGGCCCTCGGGCAAAAGCAGCAGATCATCCAATTTGGCGATACTGTGCATGAAGGTATAGTAAAGATCCATGCCCAGATAGATAACAATGATCGGGGCGGCCGCCACCGGAATCCGCCAAAGGGTCGGTCGCATAAGGTACAGTAAGGCGGCAAAAGCAACTAAGACAAAAGGAAGCTCATAGCGAAAAGCGAGCATATATTCATCGATGCCGCCGATCAGACCAAAGGACAAGGAAATAGTCAGGACGACCGCAGCAATAAAAAAAAATGGGGCTGTTGCTCGCCATACCTGATGGCGGCTTATGCCTGTTTTTCGGGGAAAACTGCGGGAAGGTTGGGGAAAAGCGATTGGCATGGAGTTTTTTAATGTTGACGGGCAGCCTGAGAGTGTCGTAAGGAAGAATGCAAGGACACACTTAAGCGGATAAACGGACAACCTTTCCTCTTCGTCATTTGCAGACATGTAAGATACCCTATTTACACTGCTACAGCAAGATGTATCAAAAGTGATCCTCGGCACCCAAGCCTGACTCGGTGTCTGCATGAAAAATCTTCTATCGGGAGGTTCAAATGAAATTTCGTCTTTCAGTCGTGACTGCGCTCTTTACCATGTTTCTCGCGGCTAATACCTGCTTTGCCCTGAGCGGAGGCCAAAGAACCATTGAAATGCTGGTGCGGGGTGGCCCCGAATCGCAGCGTGAAGCAGCCCAAAACATTTGTAATGGCATGGACCGTAACCCCGAGGTGCTGGACGTGGTTGCCGAGGTATTGCTGCAAACTTACCAGCGACCGGGATTTATCGAGGCGGATGCCACCGCCTGGCTGTGCAAAGCCCTGGGATCGTCCGGCAACGTGCGCTACAAAGGAGTGCTGCAACAGATCACCGACAAAGCCTCGGACAGAAAAGTCCGGAAATACGCGGAACAGTCGCTCGGCATGCTTGGCCAAGGTGCTGCTCCACCCTATACTGCCGGCACGGTAGACCTGGCGAAACTGCGAGAAGGCTCTATAAATTCCCAGGAACAACCGAAGACAAGTGTACAAACAGGCCAGCCCTCCTCTGGAACCGCGGGCAATGCCACTTTCGACCGGATCAGCAACGGCATGAGTATGGAGGAGGTCTTCGCCCTCCTCGGCCAGCCCACCGCAACCACCTCGCGCATCACCGGAAAGGCCTGGGCACCCTTCTACTACGGAGGCGACACGACCCGCATGTTTGCCCTCTACAAGGGCAAAGGGCGGATCATTTTTTCCAACGCCTCGCGGTATACTCCGGTCTGGCGGGTCATCGAAGTCGTCAGCGACCCAGCGGAAAGCGGATATCCTTGATATAACAGACAACGCTGCGGGGCTGAGGACAACGTCGGAAATGGAGCGAATATTGCTATGTGTGGCTTATGAATATAACCAAGCACAGCTCAAGAAAGGTCCTTCTCTTCACCCTCCTCCTGATCTTACTTGCTCCGCACCCCGGTAGTGGCGAAAGGACAAAGAAGAGCGTTCTCTACCTGAACTCCTATCATCACGGCTATCAGTGGTCGGATTCGATACACGACGGCATCCGTGATACGCTGAATAGCAGTCCCTATAAAATCGACCTGCAGGTCGAGTATCTGGATGCAAAAAGATACAATACACCCGAGGTCATCCAGGGTTTATTGGAAGTTTTTCTCAAAAAATACACAGGCGAGCATTTCGATGTAGTTATCGTCTCGGATGATGATGCCTTCAATTTCGCCCTCAACACCCGTCCTCAGCTTTTTCCCGGGGTACCGATCGTTTTTTGCGGAGTCAATGACCTGCGGGAAGAACAACTGGCAATAGGGAACCTGACCGGTGTTGTTGAGAATTTCGATCTCTTGGGAACCATCGATGTGGTTCTCAAGCTCCATCCGAAGAAGCGCCGAATGGTTGTCATCGGCGACGATTCCACCGCCGGACGGGCTATTAAAAAGCAGATCGAGGCCCTGGTCCCTCGCTACCGGGATCGACTGCAGGTGGATTACTGGGTGCAGATCGATCTCGCCGAGGCGCAACGCCGGGTAGAAAAGCTGCCGGATGACACCTTCCTCTTTTTTAGCCCTTATTATCAAATAATCGACAACCACACCTACACTGCCGAAGAGGTGATGCGTGCCCTTTACAATCATTCGAGCGTCCCCATCTATACCTGCTGGGAATTCCTCCTCGGCCATGGGGCGGTGGGTGGCAGCATGCTGTCCGGTTCAAAACACGGCCAGGTCGCGGCAGAAATGGCCCTCAGTATTCTCGGCGGCACTCCCGCCGACTCCATTCCGGTGATCCGTGAACCGGCCGGCACCTATCTCTTTGATTACCTGGTAATGCGTCATCTCGATATCTCCGAGAGCCTGCTGCCCAAAGGCAGCACCCTGATCAATGCCCCCAAGGCCTTTTACGAACTCCCGAAAGAACTCTTCTGGACCATCATTATCAGCCTGTTTCTGTTGCTGGTGACTCTGATTTCGCTGATCTTCACCATGCTCGGTCGCAAGCGGGTAGAGCGTACCATCAAGGATCAGCTGTCCTTCCAGGAAACCCTGATGGACACCAACCCGCAACTCGTCTCCTGGAAGGATTTGAACCTCAAATATCTGGGAGCGAACCGCACATTCGCCACCTTTTTTGGCTTAAGCGATCCCAGCGAAGTCATATCGAAATCGATAAGTGATGTCATCGGCGACCAGGAATATGTCGAATGGTCGCAGAGTGCCGACGTCGCGGTTATCAACAACCGGGAGGCCTTCCGCAAAGTTCGCAAGAAACTGACCGACCACAAGGGCAATGTGGCCTGGATCGAGGTCAACAAGGTCCCCCTGCGGGATCAATCCGGCAAGATTGTCGGTATCCTCAGTACCGCCGAGAATATCACTCGGGAACTTGATCTGGAAAAACAACTGCTGCAGTCTCAGAAAATGGAGGCAATCGGCACCCTGGCCGGCGGTATAGCCCATGATTTCAACAATATCCTCACATCCATCATCAACTCGACCGAGCTTGCCATCGGCGACGTCGACCCGCAGTCGCAGACCGCCAGAGACCTGGAGAGGGCGCTGAAAGCCGCCCGCCGCGGCGGTCGTGTGGTGAAACAGATCCTGGCCTTCAGCAAACCTTCCCAGGAAGGATTTCGTCCGACTAATCTCACCGCCGTCATCACTGAAGTTGTCGGCCTCATGGACATCTCCCTTCCCGGAAATATTGAAATGCGCTCCTATATCTCGCCGAACATCGGCTGCATTCTCGCCGATCCTACCCAGATCTATCAGGTGGTGATGAATCTCTGCACCAATGCCTTCCATGCCCTGCGGGAGGGAGGAGGCACCCTGCATCTCCGTCTGGAAGACACAAACCTACCTGAGGAGGAAGCTAAGCCGCTCAACCTCGAGGCCGGGGCATATATTCAACTGACAGTTGCCGACAACGGGCCGGGCATTGCCCCGTCCATCCTCGACAAGATCTTCGATCCCTTTTTCTCAACCAAGGACAAGACGGAAGGAACCGGTCTCGGCCTGAGCGTCGTGCACGGCATCGTCAAGGCCCATCAGGGAGGACTCCGGGTCGATAGCCTTGCGGGACAGGAAACCGCCTTCCGGCTCTTTTTCCCGAAAATCTCGGCGACCGATGAAAGCCCGGAACAGGAAAGGAGTTTCTTCGGCAGCCGAAGCGGCAGTATCCTCTTCGTCGAAGACGATGAAGACCAGCTCAACACCACCCCGCGCATCCTGGAAAATGTCGGTTACTCGGTCACCGCCTTAGGCCTGCCCGAGGAGGCTCTCGACCTGGTCATAGCCGACCCCGACCGCTTCGAGCTGCTGATTACCGATTACGACATGCCGGTGATCAACGGCATTGAACTCATCCAGCGTATCCATGCCGTCAACCCCAGACTGCCGTCGATCCTCATTTCCGGCAGAGAGGAGGCAATCAAGGCCGCCCACTCCATCCCCTCCATCCGCCGCGTCTTCATTAAACCCTACGACACGATCGATCTCACCTTTACCATTAACACCATTCTCGAAGAGGACTAGCGCCATGGCGACCATTCTCATAATCGATGACGACCAGGAGATCTGCGAGACCCTGAGCAGCCTGGGCACCCGGCTGTCGCACCATTGTCTTTCCGCCCATTCCCTGAGTGCCGGCCGCCAGGCGATTCACCGGAGTCCCTTCGACATTCTCTTTCTCGATGTCCGTCTGCCTGACGGCAACGGCCTCGACCTCTTGCCGGAACTCACGGAGATGGCCGATCCGCCGGAAACCATCATCCTCACCGGCAAAGGCGATCCGGACGGTGCCGAACTGGCAATCCAGGGCGGGGCATGGGATTATATTCTCAAGCCTTCAAGCGTTAGGGAAATTACCCTGACCCTTGGCCGGGCACTCAAATACCGCGAGGAAAAGAAGACCAGGAGCGAGGGGGAAAACCTCAATGTCAGCAGGATCGTGGGCACGAGCCCACGCATGCATGCCTGTTTCAAATTGATGGCCCAGGCGGCCCGTTCCGACTCAAATCTTCTGATCACCGGCGAGACCGGCACCGGCAAGGAACTCTTTGCCAGAACCATCCACGACAACAGCAGTCGCGCCGGCGGCAAATTTGTCTTCGTCGATTGCGCCTCCTTGAGCGAATCCCTCGTTGAATCGACGCTTTTCGGACATCGAAAGGGAGCCTTTACCGGGGCTCAAGACAGCCGTATCGGCCTCGTCAAACTGGCCGACAACGGCACGCTCTTTCTCGATGAGATCGGCGAAATGCCCCTCTCCATCCAGAAATCCTTCCTGCGAGTCCTACAGGAACGGACTTTCCGAGCGGTGGGCGACACCGTCGAGCAGACCAGCAACTTCCGTCTGATCGTTGCAACCAACCGTAATCTCGACGAAATGGTAGAAAACCAAGAGTTTCGCAGCGACCTGCTGTTCCGGATCACCACCATGCGTCTGCCGCTGCCGCCTCTCCGCCAGCGACCTGAGGATATCCGTGCCCTGGCCGCCTTCAAGACAACGCAACTCTGCCTCCAGTACGGGATGCCTGAGAAGACCATGGATGAAAATTTTTGCGAGACCCTGGAAAATTATGACTGGCCGGGCAATGTCAGGGAACTTTTCAATATCATCGAGCGTTCCATTATCGCTGCCGGAATGGAAAAGAACCTGTTTACCATGTATCTTCCCCGGCAACTGCGCATCCAGGTGGCCCAGGAACAAATTAGGAAGATGACTGGTTCACAGGTTCTGTCGAAAAGCACCGAAGGTGAAGGAGACGAGGATGTCCGAAATATAGGACAGGAAATCTTCCAGGATATTTTTGATCGCCCTCTTCCATCACTCAAGGCCTTCAAAGGGACATCGGAAAAGATCTACCTCGGTGAACTTATCCGCCAATGCGCCGGTGATATTTCTCAAGTCCTCAAGATATCACACCTTTCTCGCTCTCACTTCTACGCATTGCTGAAAAAGCATGACCTTACAATCCAGAGCGAATAAGCCGCAAAAAGAGCAATTTTCCAGAAACAGCCTCCGATTACTTATCTCCCATCGCCTGCAAGTCTGATTTTTTGGACATAAATTAATGTTGCCATATCAATACGATAGTAACATTTATGAAATGTATTCAACCTTTCCTGTCTCTTTTGCCGATCCTCACCTCCGTGCATTGTCCGTTTTTTCAGACCGGTCCCGGCCAAATGCCGCCAGCCCTTCTTGTGAATATCATAACGTTTTGATATAAATATATTTTTTTTGCATATTTCCAGTTGGCATGCCGGTTGCTTTGTTCCTTGAGCAAGCAACAGACTTCATGCTGTAGGGACGTACAAACGTGCATCAAAAATATCAACTTGGAGGAACACACCATGCCTTGGACACAAGTCGTCGATCCACTCGGGAACATCGGATTATCTGCACTTCTTGCAGCTATTCCCATTCTCTTTCTCTTCTGGGCCCTGGCCTGGAAGCGGATGAAAGGCCACTGGGCCGCTTTGGGAGCAGTATCCCTGGCCGTGGCGGTTGCGGTCATCATCTACAAGATGCCGGTAAAGCTTGCCTTTCTTGCCACTTTCAACGGCGCTATTTTCGGCCTCTTCCCGGTCTGCTGGATCATTGTGACCGCTCTGTTTATTTATAATCTCTCGGTTAAAACCGGCCAATTCGAGGTGATCAAGAACTCCCTGGCCTCCATTACCGATGACCGGCGTATGCAGGCCCTCTTGATAGCCTTTTCTTTTGGAGCCTTTCTTGAAGGTGCCGCAGGGTTCGGCACCCCGGTCGCCATTACCGCCGCAATGCTCGCCGGCCTGGGCTTTAACCCGCTCTACGCAGCAGGTGTCTGTCTGGTTGCCAACACCGCTCCCGTAGCCTTTGGTGCTATAGGCATACCTATCGTCGTTGCCGGTCAGGTTTCCGGCTTGCCCGAAATGGCCATCAGTCAGATGGTCGGACGTACCCTGCCGTTTCTGAGTGTTTTGATCCCTCTCTATCTGACCATCCTCATTTCCGGCTGGAAGAAAGGTCTGGAAGTATGGCCTGCCTGCCTGGTATGCGGAGCATCTTTTGCAATAGTGCAGTTTCTCTCTGCCAATTACCTCGGACCCTTGCTCCCGGATATCCTGGCTTCTATCGCCTCAATTATCTGCGTCGTGACCTTCCTGAAATTCTGGCACCCCAAACAAAGCTGGCAGTTTCCCGAAGAAAAAGCCAGTCTCGGCAGGGAACAGCTCCGCTTTACCGGTGGGCAGATTTTCAGGGCCTGGGCACCCTTCATCATCCTCTCCATCTTCGTCGCCGCCTGGGGCATTCCGGCAATTAAGGTCGCCCTGGACAAGATCGTGCTGTTCAAGATTCCGATAGACGGGTTGAATGATATGGTCTTGAAAGGCGACGCCCCTATCCATGCCGTTTATATCCTCAATCTGCTCAGCGCCGCAGGAACCGCCATTCTTTTTGCCGGCCTTTTTTCAATACCCGTCATGGGTGCCGGCATCCAGGTCGCTGTTGAAGTTGCCATCGACACCTTGAATAAATTGAAGTTTCCGATTCTTACCATCGCCCTCATTCTTGGTTTTTCGTTCATCTTCAACTTTTCCGGTATGGTGGTCACCCTCGGTAAGGCTTTCGCATCAACAGGCGTTCTCTTTCCGTTTTTCGCCGCCTTCCTCGGCTGGCTCGGCGTCTTCATGACCGGCTCGGACACCTCCTCAAACGCCTTCTTCTCAAAACTGCATGTGGTAACGGCACAGCAGATCGGTGTCGATCCGGTGGTTCTTGTTGCCGCCAACTCATCCGGCGGCGTTTGCGGCAAAATGATTTCCCCGCAATCCATCGCTGTGGCCACCTCGGCAACAGGTTTGGTCGGCAAAGAAGGCGATATCTTCCGCTTCACCCTGAAACATTCCTTGCTCCTGACGACAATCGTCGGTCTGATGGTTTATCTGCAAGCCTACGTGATCACTTGGATAATCCCAACCTATGAGAAAGTCGTTGCCACTGCTGCGCCCGCTGCCGCTCCGGTCGCTGCAGCTCCACCGTCCGCCGGCATGAACTATTTGATCGGCACATTTGTCCTGGCTCTAACAATCACCGCCATTTCACTCGTCACCGGAAAGAAGGTCATGAATGCCGCCGGTACGGATGCCATTCACTTTCATTGAAAACAGAGAGAAAATCGTTTGAGTAAATGACAACCGGCTACAGGCAGGCCTCTCGGGGAAAACTCCGGGAAGCCTGCCTGCCAACCCATAAGTGCAAGGTAAAAACCTGAACAACACGAGGCGTGCCACAAAGGCATGACGACCATGACAGACAACAAGGATCGGCAGAATGCTCTTAGTTCCCGCTTTAGCGAAAAGGCCAAGGCAGTTTCCGCCTTTGTCAGCGAGGTTCCCACCTTTGAGGCGGCCCTCGCCTATTGCCTTGATCTCTGTGGCCGCCGGGGCGCCTGCAGGATCAGAATTTCCGGTTGTGACGAACAGCTTTCCCCACCGACGGACAGCCTCTGCGAGATGAAGCAGGAAAAAATTGTGGCGGCTCCGGGACTCGATCCGGCACAGTATGCCAAACTGCAGGACGCCTGTGCCGTCAGCGGTTTCACCTGCATCAAATCGGGGATGCGGGAGCATTTAAGCGGCGTCGATATCGGCTTTACCATCGCCAATCTGGCCATCGCCGAGACCGGCACTCTGGTGATCAACTGCCCGGGCGAGGAACTCCGTCTCGCCACCATGCTCAGTGAATACCATGTTTGCGTCGTGTACCGTTCGACCATCGTCGAAGACGCCTTCGCAGCCGAGCAGCACCTGCTCAAATACCTGCATAAAACCCCGGACTACACCGCCTTTATAACCGGCGCCAGTCGTACCGCCGATATCGAACGGGTCCTCGCCCTTGGGGTGCATGGCCCGCTTGAATTACATATTCTTCTCCTGGAGGACTAATCATGCAAGAAGCCAAAAACCTCAAAGAATACCGCCAGGAGATGCAGGAATCCCTCGATAACAATTTCTTGCGCCAGGCCCTTGACACCTTTGCCGTCGCCTACCGGGCAGGTAGAGCCAGGGCCTTCTCCGAATTCGAAGTCGACCGGCTGGTTACCGATGTGGCCGATGCCAAGGATGCCGTCCTGTCGCAGCTGAATGAACTCTTCCTGCAATTTAAAAAGAATGCCGAGGTCGCCGGAGTTAAAGTCCATTTCGCAAAAGATGCGGCCGAGGCCAATGCCCTGATCGTCGGCATCGCCAAAGAGACCGGCTCGAAAAAAATCATCAAATCGAAATCGATGACCGCCGAGGAGACCCTCCTCAACCATGCCCTTGAAGACCAAGGCCTTGTGGTGACCGAAACCGATCTCGGTGAATGGATCATCCAACTGAGGCATGAAGGCCCGTCGCATATGGTCATGCCGGCCATTCATCTGTCGCGCTATCAGGTCGGCGACCTCTTTACCGATGTCACCGGCGCCAAACAGGAGCCGGATATCGAGAAACTCGTCAAGGTGGCGCGCCGGGAGTTGCGCAGTAAATTCGTCGAGGCGGATATGGGCATCACCGGTGCCAACTTCGCCATCGCCGATACCGGTACCATCGGCCTCGTGACCAACGAGGGCAATGCCCGTCTGGTCACTACCCTGCCAAGGGTCCACGTCGCCCTGATGGGTATCGACAAGCTGGTGCCGAGCCTTAAAGATGCGCTGAAGATCCTCAAGGTTCTGCCGCGCAACGCCACCGGCCAGAACATCACCTCCTATGTCACCTGGATCACCGGGGCCAACGAATGCCTGTCGGCGGCCGGCAAGAAAAAAGAGATCCACTTCATCGTACTCGACAACGGCCGTCTGGAGATGGCAAAGGACCCGCTCTTCTCCCAGGTATTTCGTTGCGTGCGCTGCGGTGCCTGTGCCAATGTCTGCCCGGTCTATCGCCTGGTGGGCGGGCATAAGATGGGACACATCTATATCGGGGCCATCGGCCTGATCCTCACCTATTTTTTCCACGGACCGGAAAAGGCCAAAAATATCGTGCAGAACTGCATCAACTGCGAGGCCTGCAAGGATATCTGTGCCGGCGGCATCGATCTACCGCGGTTGATCAAGCAGGTGCATGTACGCATCCAGGACCAGGCCGGTCATCCCCTACCGAGTCTGCTCCTCGGCCAGGTCATGAAAAACCGCAAACTCTTCCATACCCTCTTGCGCACCGCCAAGTGGGCACAGAAGCCGGTGGCCGGGAATGATGGTTTTATGCGTCATCTACCGATGATATTTTTCAAGGAGCATGATTTCAAGGCCCTGCCGACCGTCGCCGAAAAGCCCTTCCGCGACCGTTTTCCAGAACTGCCGCAACCAATCGCCAAGCCCCGCCTGCGGGTCGGCCTGTTCTCCGGCTGCGTCCAGGACTTTGTCTATCCGGAGCAGATGGAGGCCGCCTTTCAGCTCTTTGCCGAAAACCAGGTCGCCATGTCCTTTCCCATGGCCCAGTCCTGCTGCGGCCTGCCCCTGCAGATGATGGGCGAGGCAAAAACCTCCCGCGATGTGGCTTTGCAGAACGTTCGGGCCTTCGAAAAGGAAAATGTCGACTACATCGTTACCCTCTGCGCCTCTTGCGCCTCGCACCTGAAACACAATTATCCGGTTCTCCTCGCCGATGATCCGAAGATCCTGGAAAAGACCACCGCCTTTACGGCAAAGGTCGTCGATTTTTCCACCTTTGCCCATGACATCCTGGGTCTTACCGCCGAGAATTTTTTAGGCGACGGCAAGCGGGCAACCTTCCATTCGCCCTGCCATCTCTGCCGCGGCCTGGGAGTCCACGAGGCACCGCGGGAGCTTATCCGGGCTGCCGGCCTCGACTACCAGGAGGCCGAGGAATCGGAGGTCTGCTGCGGTTTCGGCGGCACCTTCTCGGCGAAGTTTCCCGAACTCTCGGCGGCACTTCTGAACAAAAAACTCGACAATGTCGAAAAGACCGGCGCCGAGATCCTGCTGACCGACTGTCCCGGCTGTGTCATGCAGTTGAAAGGCGGCCTGCAGAAACGCGGTTCGAAAATTATCGTCCAGCATACCGCCGAGGCATTAACGGCCCGGTTAAAAAAGGAAAAATAATCTTACAGGTAACTTTGGAGAATGTATGAGACTTAAAAGCACCCTGGTCTTGGCATGTGTTCTCACTGTAATCGGCGGCAATGCTCGGGCAGCCGAGAATGTCATTCGTATCGGTTTTAACATCGCCCAGTCGGGGATGTTCGAACTCGTCGGCAAACATGCCATAAATGCCGGGGAATTGGTCCGGCAGGAGATTGAAAAGGCCGGGGGACTGCAAGTCGGCAATAAAACCTACAAGGTCGAATTTCTTTACGGCGATCACACCTCTGATCCTACCGTCGCCGCAGCCTTGGCGGTAAAGCAGGTGAGTCAGGAGAAGGTCTTGGGTATCATTGGACCTTTGATCAGCCGCCAGGCCATTCCGGTCGCCCAGATGGCCCAGGCCTATGCCACACCGATGATCACCCCCTGGTCCACCTCGCCGCTCACCACCAAGGACCGTCCCTTTGTTTTCCGCACCTGCTTCGTTTTTACCATTCAGGGGCCGGTGCTCACCAAGTTTGCCGCCAGTCAATTCAAGGCGACCAAAGCAGCGGTGCTCTACGATATCACCAGCGACTATCCACGCGGGATGGCCAACAGCTTCAAGGAGGCCTTCGAAGCTGCCAATGGCTCCGGATCGGTGGTCGCCTTTGAGGAATTCCGGACCGGAGAAACCGACTTCAACAAACAGCTGCAGCGGATCAAGACTTCGGGTGCCGGTATTCTCTTCACTCCGCAGTATTCCAACGAGGTCCCGCTGATTGTTCGGCAGTCCAAGGCAGCGGGGCTGACCATTCCGATCATTGGCAGCAATTCCTGGGCCGGTGGAGATCTCATCGGCGCCTGCGGCAGCGACTGCAACGGCTTGTTCTTCACCGGTAATTATGCCCCCGGCAACGCCAAGGGATTAAACAAGAGCTTTGTCGAGTCCTACACCAAGGCATTTGGCACTTACCCCGACGAACCGGCGGCGTTGACCTGGGATGCGGTACGCTTGATGATTCAGGCGATCAAGGATACCGGCGGCCTCTCCGGCAACCTGATCGCCGATCGGGTCGCCGTCAAAGAGGCCTTGGCGAAGACCAAGGATTTTGAAGGGGTAACCGGGAAGATAGGTTTCGATGGCCACGGCGATCCCAACAAATGCGCGGTAATTGTTAAAATCGACGACAAGGGCGTATTCACCTTCCACGATTCCATCTGCCCGTAAAGGATATATGGCAGGCCGACACTGAGATCCTTCTGGCGGTGTAAGTTTCAGAGGAGTTTCCGAAAAGAGGATGCCTTAATCACCGCCACCACCTCGACCCCCGGTGCGATGCCCAGTTCGCGCACCGATTCGGGGACAATCTGCGCTACCAGGAGGTTGCCGCCGCAGACAAGCTCGACACCTATCCGGTTGTTGACTCCGAAGAGGCCCGCCACCCGGCAGGTCAGGAGATTGCGGGCACTGGTTGCTTCGGGATGGCGTTTAAAGAGGACGATGTCACGGGCATCCAGCTCGAAGAGATTGTCGTCATCTTCTCCCCGCTCGGTGAGAATAAGCTCGCTATCACCCCAGCGATAGGCCCAAAGATCTCCGGCAAGCTTCGGGCGACCGAAACTGAGCATATTAGCATAACCGCCGCTGGCCATACTACTGCGGGCCAGCTCTTCGGTGGCCATTTTCGCCTGCAGACTCCCATCCTTAAAAACGAGCACTTCCTCCGTCATCAGGCGCATCTCCCGCAGGGAATGACTGATAAAGAGCAGGGGGATGGCGAATTCCGCAAAGACCTTTTTCAGATAGGGGATAATCTGATACTTCAGTTCCTCATCAAGACCGGTGAGGGGCTCGTCCATGAGGATGAGTTGCGGGCAGGCGAGGACGGTGCGACCAAGAGCCACCCGTTGCCGTTCGCCGCCGGAGAGTCTGGTTATGCCGCGGTCAAGAAGATGGCCAAGGTTCAGGACTTCGATCAGCGCCTCCGGGGCAATCCGCCGTTGCGGGGCCGCTGTTCTTTTCCAGCCATAGAAGAGATTTCCGCGTACGTCCATGTGGGGAAAGAGGTGGGCGTGCTGGAAAACCACCCCGATGCGCCGTTGTTCCGAGGCCCTATTGATCCCGGCGGTGCCATCGAAGAGGGTCTGCCCCGCCAGGCGAATTATGCCGCGATCCGGTTTCTGCAGCCCGGCCAGTAGATGCATCATGGTTGACTTGCCGCTGCCGGACGGGCCGAAGATGCCGCAACGGCTGGCGGAGAGGGAGAAAGAGGCGGAAAAATGAAAACTGCCGTTCTGTTTTTCGATATCGACTTCGAGTTGCATGCGATCATTTCCTCCGCATGGTCCGAGTCGCCGCTTCGCTCAGCAGCAATACGGTAAAGGAGAGAAGAATCGATACCAGGCAGAGATTCAGAGCCATCCTGTCGCCACCGGGGGTATTGGTATATTCGTAAATCGCCAGGGGTATGGTCTGGGTTACCCCGGGAATATTGCCGGCGAGGATGATGGTCGCCCCGAATTCGCCGAGGCTGCGGGCGAACATCATGGTCATGCCGGCCAAAACGGCGCGCCCGGAAAGCGGCAGGGTGATGGTCAGAAGAACGTCCCACCAGCCCGCCCCCAGGGTCCGCGCCGCCTGCAGACAATTGCGGTCGATGCCTTCCATGCCGATACGGATGGCTCGGACGAGAAGTGGAAAACCGACCACCGCCGAGGCAATCACCGCACCCGCCAGGGTGAAAATGATGCGAATATCCAGGCGCTGCAGCAGCGGTCCGAGAAAGCCCGAGCGGCCGAAGAGCAGGAGGAGCAGATAACCGACCACCACCGGCGGCAGGACAAGGGGTAGATTGACCACACCTTCGAGCAGCGCTTTGCTTCGCATCCGGGAAAAGGCCAGGACATAGGCTACGGCAAAACCGATGGGGGTGGCGATCAGGGTGGCGCCGCAGGCCACTTTGATCGACAGCCAGATGGCATGGGTATCCTGGGCGGAGAGATTGACTAATGTTTCCATGAGTTATGAGAAAAAATAATCCGCCGGCATTGTAAAAAAAAGACTATTTGACCGGCACAAAACCGAATTTCTGCAAAATTTCCTGGGCTTCAGGACCGGCAAGATAGTTGTAAAAGGCCTTTGCTTCGGCCTTCGCCTCGCCGGCGACCGTTATGACCATGGGATAGGCAACACGGTCATAGAGCTCCTCGGGGACCACCAGGAGGATTTGCGCTTCCTTGGCCAGCATGGCATCGGTCTGGTAGACGAAGGCACCGTCCACCTCGCCCCGATCGGCATAGATCAAGGCCTGGCGAACATCTTGAGCCATAACTAGTTTTTTATCCTTTGCCAAGTCCTCGTAGATGCCGGCACCGCGCATTGCCTGTTCGGCGTACTGACCGGCCGGGACGCTGGCCGGGGTGCCGATGGCGATATACTGCAGGGATTTCAGGTCGGCAAGGGACTTGACGGCAAGTCCTTTTTTGCCGGCGAAGACCAGTTTATTATAGGCTAAGACTCCCTTGTTCTTCGCGTCGGCTTTGCCTTCTTTGACCACAAAATCAAGCCACTGGTCATTGGCGGAGATAAAGATATCGGTCGGCGCTCCTTGGGCGGTCTGCTTGGCCAGGGCGCCGGAGGCACCAAAATTGGTGAGGACGGCGGTATCCGGATGCGTCTTTTTGAAGCCGCCGATGATCTCTTGCATCGCATCCTTCAGGCTGGCAGCAGCGGACAAACTGATATCACCGGCATGGGCCGGGACGGTTACCATTGAACAGACTAATAGAACTCCGGCGAACAGCATCTTTCTCATTCTCATCGTTATCCTCCTTCATCTTCACTAAATAGTTTTGGGAAACTCTACATACCTCAGACAACCGCCAGCAGAACGCTCGATGCCTTGAAGATTGCCGCCACCTCGACCCCGGGGACAAGATTGAGGCGGCGGACACTCTCGCTGGTATTGATCGCGGTCACCGTGCTGCCGCCGGGGAGATCGATGATCACCTCATCGTTGACCACGCCGGGAACTATCCGGGCAACCCGACCCATGAGAACATTGCGAGCCGACAGGCTCTCCCGTTTGATATCGCGACCGAGCATCACCGACGGCGCCTTGACCATCACCAGTACCTCGGTACCCGGTTCAAGGCCGAGACGGATCACACTGCCCTCGGTGATGACCGACACCACCGTGTCACCACCTTTTAAGGCAACCGTCACCACACTGTTGACAGCACCCTTTTCGATTTGCGCTACTGCTCCGGCCCAGACATTGCGCGCACTCACCTTCATCTCAAACCTCCTCAGCATCTTCAGGGCATTCAGCGCCTCTTCCGGGCGCTCGCCAAAAAAACCGACAAAGGCGGCAAATTCCCGCCGCAGAACGGCGACCTTTTGCAACAACTCCCGGCCTTCTTCCGTCAGTACCGTACCGCCGCCCCCGCTGCCGCCAACCTGGCGGATAATCAGAGGCTTCTCGGAGAGGTTGTTGAGATTCTCAATTTTTTCCCAAGCGGCCTTGTAACTGAGCCCGACTTCCTTGGCCGCACGGTTGATGGAACCACAGGATGCAATGCTTTCCAGGAGCCGGATCGCCGGATTTTCCCCTCCCGACCAGCCGAGTACATGCTGCAACGTTTTAGATATTTGAGACATCATCCCTCTTATTGTTACGTGATTCTTGTTTGTTGCGTTATCCAAAATTCGAATAACGCAACAAACAGGAACTTGTAATGAGACTATCAAATTGCATGCCATGTTGTTCGAACCAGCAATTTCACATGAAGAAAAAACCGCAACGTTAAGCCATTAGTCCATCCAACACAACTTCTTGCCGTGTTTTTTCATTCAATGAAAAAAACAGGAGTTCTATCCTGCAATACAAATATGTCTCTTCGTGTAGCCTTTCACGGCAAAATTGTCTTTTTGCTACATTTTCTCAAGCAGGGAGCACCGAGATGTCAATTAAATGCCATCTCAAATATAATGTACATTTTCAACCATTTGCAACAAAAACAAAATCAGGCCCGTTTCTTGCTTAACCATCTATCATCAAACGATGCTCATCGTTATTCATTTTCCTAATAACGTACAAAGGAGGAAACTGCTATGAAAAAGGGTTGGATAGTACCACCGGAATGTTGTGTCATTATTGAAATGGAACAAGGGGCGTCCCTGGGCTACAGAAAGGCCGTTTTGCTTAACGAAATCGGAGCGCTTGGCTCCCTGGCAAAGGCTGCAAAAACTTCTCGGTTGGACACAGGCCATGCTCGGGATATTATCTTTGAGATGAATCAAGATTTTTCTCAACCTCTTATCATCTTTCACGGCAATCCCAGTGATTGCGACATGGTGCAACTGACCGCCAAAGGAGAAGAGGTTGCCCTGTCATATTGGCGGCAATTCGAACCGGTATGGCTCTCCATTATCGACGAGCGAAGCAGGCACTATTGAAGCTGAGAGGGCTTAATGATACATGTTGCAGAGCGTGAAACTTTTCGTTATATATTTTCATATATATCGAGAATCAATTCAGCCTGCGCATGGGACGAAAAAGCAGAGGACAAGGTTTGCAGATTAAGTCCGGAGAAAAGCCGTAAACCATGCAGAAGGCTAAACCAACCCACACCTACCTGAAGGAACAGGCATGAAAAAACACACCGGACTCACCGAAAAAGTTTGCAATCAAATCCTTGAACTGATGGTTAAAGGCGAGATTATTCCGGGGCAAAAACTGACTTTCATCGATTTAGCGAAGCAGTTTGCGGTCAGCAGAACACCAATCAACAATGCCCTGAGTCTCCTGGCGCAGGATGGGTACCTCGATTTCACTCCAAATCGCGGCTACACCATGCACAAGCTGACGACCAAGGAAGCAAAACATCTCCGCGGAATTCAAGAAGTGCTTGAAGTCGGTTTCATCGACCAGGCGATCGACAATATGACCGAAGTGGATAAGCAGAAACTCAGGATGTGTAAAGACGATTACACAAAAGCCGTTGTTGATCACAAGGATCGAAAACTTTTTCTCCTCGATATTCTATTCCATGCTGAAATTCTCGATTTGGCCGACAATCCGGTTCTTTCCAATGGATATCGACATATCTGCCGAAAACTCTATCTTCGATTGCATGACAAGCAACTGCAAGAGGAGCAGATCAAAAAGATTCATGCCGAACATTGCGATCTTTTGCAGGCTCTTTGCGATAAAGATGGTAAGCGGGCAAGGATTTTATTGAAATTGCGTCAAACATTCCTTGCCGAATGGTATCAGCTCGATGCTCGTCCTATTGATCGTTTTGAGGAAAAAATAACCTGTCGGGGCCAACATGGAAAGCAGTCGATTTCCTGTTCGCTTGGCTTTTAAGTCGTGCCTCTACGGGAACAGAAAGTGCCTTCCATTCCCCCGTACTCTACAGCCGAACGGTAAGAGACATAATTTGAGGTCCATCTATGAATATATCGGGTTCTTGATATTAAGCCATACCTGGCCGATTTTGATATATGCGATGCCGAACGATTCGGATGGGTTGAGAAAAAGTTCTGCCGGCAAAAACAATCGGACTGCCATGCGTAATGGAGTTCGCCTTGACATTGATCCTAAGATCCATTGTCACTATCGGTTGACGGAGCGCTGCAGCCTTATGGTTGAGCTTCAAATCGGTGCGGAAATCCTGAGATGGTATTGTCAGGCAGTGTTGCCGATTTATCATCAGTCGAGAACCTGGGAACGACTGCCATTCTGTAATTCCAAGCGGAGAAGAGGATATTTAAAAGTGCCGAACTCAAAAGAGTCTACAAAACCAGTGGTGATTCATAGCAAATATCAGTTGAAATGGATTGAACCTTTAGATGGTGAAAAAAAACACTACAAGCAAGTAGCTTTTGGCAACACTTGTCAAACCCGCCTGTCCATCGCACTTTCACCATTTTTTCCTTCAAAGACCGATTCTATAATGTAGCAAAAAGCTACGCCCTGCCCAGTGGTCTTGCCTGACCCGTTTACACTTTTCCACCAAAAATCGTTGTAATATCCTGATTTAAATCAATAATTATTAAATTATTCTCCATTTTTCTTCGGCGCTAACAGGAATTGAGCCACTTTTGCTAATGAAAACTGAGCCAGTGAGTGCGCAGCAGGGAGTGTCTTGAGGGAGAGGAAAGAGCGATACGGGTGGGTCAGGTGAGATGAGATTTGCTGA